>ERZ1023282.36-NODE-36-length-91965-cov-5.930845_pt1 | contig 91965 bp, 84 predicted proteins | sample MGYA00521262_ERZ1023282 | MGnify/ENA primary metagenome ERZ1023282 (study PRJEB32759, sample SAMN07749867) | skin metagenome | biome: transportation; feature: city; material: polyester macromolecule | host: Homo sapiens | place: Hong Kong:KT line | collected... | reverse complement strand
CTGATGCCGCCCTTGCGGATCTTGGAAAGGGCCGCTTGACCGGTTTCCACATGGGTCGTTTCTATCCCGGCACGGGAAAGATGGTGCTCATAAACGGTTGCAAGAGACAGCGTGTCTTCGACAATCAGAACTTTCAAATCAATTCCCTCAAAGTCATGCGGAGCTATCATGGATCAGATGTCAGGTTGATCCCCATCTCGCCCGCCAAAGCTTTCACATCTGCTAACGTATCGTCACTTATTGATTGGAGTTCGTCCACCCGTGTAAGGGCCGCGGCTGTTTTTTCTTCGCGGACCAGAGTGTTGATTTCCGCCGCAATCGTGGTCAATCGCGTTGCTCCAAAGGTGCCCGCAACACTTTTCAGGGCGTGTGTGGCGCGTTCCAACTGGGTGAAATCATGCGTTTGAGCCGCAAGGCGTGCCGCTTCGCTTTTCTCACGAGTGTCGGCTTTGAATTGATTCAGGAGCTTTTCCTGTAACTCTGGTGGCATATCCGCGAGGAGGGTACGGGCTTCGCCGAGTTCCAGAGACGCATCCTGCGGCGTGGCATGGTCCAGCTTGGGAGCATGATGTCGGACATTGCGGGCAATGCACGCCAAAAGATCCTGCTTCTCTACAGGCTTTGACAGGAAATCGGACATGCCGGCTGCGAGGAACCGTTCTCTATCGCCGCGCAAGGCATAAGCGGTGAGGGCAATGATGGGCGTTTTTGCGTTCCGCTGCCCGTTTTGAATGTGCTGGGCGGCCTCGAGGCCATCCATTTCAGGCATCGAAATATCCATCAAGATGCAATCATAATCGCGGTTCTGGGCCGCGATGACCGCTTCCTTGCCGTTGTTGGCAATATCAATGTCACAGCCGGCACGTTCCAGCGCGTGCGAGACCACGATCTGATTGGTCGCGTTGTCTTCTGCGACTAAGACGGTCAAGCCGTCTGGAATATGTTCCTCCAGCATGGCGACTTCAGGTTCGGGCAATTCGATAGCATCGTCGGCGCGCTCAAGAGGAACGCAGAAATGGAAGGTGCTGCCCGCGCCGGGCAGGCTCTCCACGTGGATCTCCCCGTCCATCAAATCGGAGAGCCGTTTGCTGATGGCCAGCCCAAGACCGGTGCCCCCCTGTTTTTTGGTATAGCTCGTGTCGATGGTGACGAAATCTCCGAACAGTGTCTGGTGCTTGTCTTTTGCGATGCCAATGCCGGTATCCTTGACGGTAAAACGGAACACCGGCTGAACCGGATCGTCCTTGTCGAGGGAAACGCTGATATCGATTGACCCGATTTCGGTAAACTTGACTGCATTGGACACCAGGTTCAGCAACACTTGCCGCAACCGGCCTGAATCACCGCTTACCACCTGTGGAACGTTGGCAGGATAGTTCAGGTCAATTGTCAGTCCCTTTTCTTGGGCAATCGGCATGAACAAGTCGGCAATGCTCTTAACGACGGTCTTGAGCCGGAAGGGCGCTTTTTCGAGCTCGGTCCGTCCTGCTTCAAGTTTGGAGAAGTCCAAAATATCGTTGATGAGTTCCAGCAAGGAGCGACCCGATTCACGGGCCGTTTTCACATATGCTTTTTGGCCGGGGTCAAGATCGGTATCCCGTAGCAAGCTCAAGATACCCAACACCCCGTTCATTGGGGTGCGGATTTCGTGGCTCATCATGGCGAGGAATTGTGCCTTGGCCTCGTTCGCTGCTTCTGCCTTTTCCTTGGCAATCCGAAGGGCCTCTTCAGCGGCTTTGCGTTCCGTGATGTCTCGGACATAGCCGAGGAACAGTGGTCCCTTCTCACCGCGCGTGTGGCGGATTGCGAGTTCCACGATGATCTCATGTCCTTCCTTGTGAAGGCCCTCGATCTCGATCCGCTTACCGAGAACCGGTCCTTCTCCGGTTTTCAGGAATTTCTCCAGACCGGCATCGTGCATTGCGCGGTATTTGTCTGGAATGATGTAGTCGGACATTTTTTGCCCAACGAGTTCAGTGGCAGTCCAGCCAAACACCTCTTCGGCGGCTGGACTGAAGTCGAGAACGGTTCCGCTGCCATCCATGACGATGATGCCATCGAAGGAGGCGGAGACCACATTGCGCAACAGGCCTTGGCTGCTGACCAGTTCCTGTTCGCGTTTCTTCAGTTCCGTGATGTCGACACGGAAACCGACCATGCCGCCTTCGCTTGTCCGGGACTCAATAACGCGCAACCACCGACCGTCGTCCAGATGCTGTTCCATCGGAGCGCCCGGATTCCGGTGGTTTTCCATCCGCAACTCGATCCAGTCCTCCAGCGCGTCCCCGGTTACCTGATATTGGCCACGCTGCGCCCCTTCCCGGATGATGTCTTCGAACTTCCGCCCAACCCTAATCAAGTCGGCGCTCGCGCTATAGAATTCCTTGTATTTACTGTTACAGAGGACCAGTCGATCTTCGGCATCGTAAAGAACAAAACCGTCGGGCAAGGATTCAATCGCATCGATCAGTCGTGTCTCGGCTTGCAGCAGTTTTGCGGCTGCTGCTTTTTGCTCGGTGAGGTCGCGTAATACGGCAGTATAGGTGCGTTGATCGTTGGTATTCGTTTTTGATAAGGACAGTTCGACCGGATAGGTGCTGCGATCTATCCGAAGACCGAATGTCTCAAAGCGCTTGGTGCTGTCATTGATTTCAAAAGCGTTCGGTGTGTTGATGCAGCAATCAAAGGGCAGGTCGGAGTATTCGGTCTCCGGCAGGATGTCGCATATCTGGTACCCACTCAGGTCCATAAGAGATGTTGCGCCAAACATGTCCAACGCAGCCGGATTGGCGCTTAACAGATCGCCTTTAGATGAGATGGTGATCACTCCATCCAGCATTGTTTCAAGAACCGCAGTGACTTGAGCTTCGCCGGTTTCTGCCCGGATGATGGCCGCTTCCAGTGCAGCGTTTTTCTCGCGCTCCGCATCTGCGAGATCGTGAACACGTGTCAAGGCTCTTTGGCGTTGGGACGACAGAACAAAGGTGAGAGCAGCTGCTGCGAAAAAGGCGATGCCGAGCATCACGATCAGGCTGTTAATTGAGGTCAGACTGCCGCCGTAAAGCGCGCTTGCGGGAATAACAACTTCCTGAATGCCGCGTATGTCGCCGATTTCCCAATCGCGTTTCGGAGACTCTGGGTGTGTGTTGTGACAGGCAACGCAGCTGCCCTCCATCCGGACCGCTATGGCGCTGCGAAAGACATTTCCGCCGCCGCGTTGTTCCAGCCGCTGAAACGGCGCACTGGGATTGGCAGTGAGGGCAGCCAGAGCCTCCTGCTCGAAGGCGTCCATCTCCCGGTCCTGCCGCCAAGGCCAGGGATAATCTGAGAGCATTCTGATTTCGCTTTTAGCCCCGATTTGATCCAGCTCCTCCTCAAGCGCCAGCGTCATGGAGACCGGCGCCGGTATAATCAGCTCCTTACCGTGGTAGTCGTGACTGACACTGACATCTTGCGAGGAATACAGTTGGTCCACGACCTCCCTGGAATAAAACGACCGCATGGCAGTCAGAAGATCGTTTTGGGCCTGGGCGGCGGCGGACAGATCCGCGGTTCTCGCTTTTTGTCCGAAGTCGACCGCGATGACGTATGCAGAAATTGCAGATGCACATATGAATACGAGGACCAGCCAGAAAGTGGCGTCCTGCGCGACATCAGATATCCACTTCCGCATGGATTTGTCCCTGGCTGGTGCGTTTTGCGAATTCAAAACACTTCGGCTGTTTCCTGTGGGTAGTTTGGCCATAGGATGTAAAATTTCACTTTATAGAAAAAACGTAGGATTCAGGTCTTGGTTGCAGCCGGGCTCTAATCCGGCTGCAATTTGTAGAACGGATTATCCTCCATGAATGCCTGCCAGCTTTTATAAGTGTAAGTGCGGTGCGGCTCGCAGCTGTCTGTACAACTGTGAACTGAAAGCGTGAGCTGGAAGTCCGCGTCAGGGTCAAAGAGGTTTGCATAAGCAAAGACTGTGTCGGCCGACTGAACGCCGGGGACTGGCCCTGCAAATCGTTTCTTGAACGCTTCGGACGGTACAAATGACCAGCCGCCTGCCGGGAACCAGCGGGCGCCGACCGGTCCTGCGCCGTCCAGATCACGCGGGGTTTCAGAACCGAATGTGAGCAGGAAGTCTTGCCGGTTTTTGAGCGCGGTCACATGGTCGGCAGTGATGAGATCAGGGAATTCGGCTGCACTTAGAAGCGATATCCCGGCATGACCTGTATCTTCGTAACGCTCGCCGGCGCGTTTTGACGGTGAACCGTCACGGTCTTCAAAAGCCGTCTTTGGCCAATAGCGGAAAAGGGCACCATTTTCGTCCGCACTCCATTCGTCATAAAAACCGTCCATAATGGATGCGCTTCGGGCGGTGAGGGCAGAATCTGGAAGGTCCTTCAGCAAACCGGCCATTGTCACCTGCCAGTTCCAGGGAGCAATGCTGCCCTTGAACCTGAAGTCGATGTCTGCGTTGATCCGGTAGAGCCCGGCAGCCGCGTCGAAATCCGGTTCGTATGTATTAGCAAGGCAGGCCTGTGTTTCGGCTATTCTGTCCGCCAGCATTTCCGTGCACCCGTCACCGAGCATCCCGCAGGCCTTTGAAAGACTGTTGGCAATCATCGCCTGATTGATCATCAGGGTCATCCGATCGTCGGTGTTCGTCGCGTAGATCGTTGAACTCCAGCCACAAGAAGGGTTTTGATCTGTGGTACGTCCGTTGACGCCGTCCTGAGCGGCAAGGGTGAGGCGGATCGACTTGCGGGCAAGCGCCGCAAAGACAGGAACTCCGGTTTTTTCGTAAAGGGCGGCGAGGGCCCGAAGCCGGTAACTCTGGTTCCAGCTTTGCAATCCTTCTGCATCCGATGAGCAGGCCCGCACCTCACCGGTCTGAGCGGCAAGCAGCCCGGTGGATGCGTAGTAGAAGTTCATACCGGCAGGCGAACCAGAGACTGTCAGAACGGCTTCCCCGTCAGGACGGTCTGCGCGTGGAAGCGTCATGAAGGCCGCGGTTTCGCTTGTCATGACGGGCGCTTCAATGGACCCTGTGGTAATGTCTATCCGATAGATCCCGGCGGTATCCGTGTCTTCGCATTCCATGCGGGCCCAGAGCACATCGCCTCGAACCACGACGCGTTCGGGCGCGCAGCCAGCGAAATCCAGCAGAACCTCCGGCTCCGCTGATATGTGGCCATCGGTGTCACGTTTATGACGGATGAGCTGCGCCGGTTCGCCTTGCCGGGTGACCAGCAAAAGCGCCTGGTCCTCGGTAAAGCGCAACAGTTTCGCGAGTGTGCCGCGCTTGAATGTGAGCCTAACCACGCCGTCCTGAAGCAGTTCGGTCTGCTTGTCGCCGGTTTTCCAGGTTCGCATGTGGACCAATGATCCATCGCGGGCGAGGCGAATGGTGCCCAGGCGCGCGCCATCCTGATCAGGGCCTTCGAGCTCCCGGATCATGCCATCCACCGAGACGGTCGGTTTGTCATCGCCAGGGGTCTTCGCGACCACAAGAAGGTTGGACCCGGCCTTCGATACGGTTTCAAGGCACTGGCCGGTCACGCCCTTGCGGGTCACATCTCCGCTTTTCAGATCGACTTCGAGGCCTTGAGCGGGGAGAACAAGAAGGGAGTTTTGAGCCGCACCCTCCGGTGCGGCCCAAGTTATTGGTGATCCGGCACAAAAGGCCGTTGAGAAAGCGAGTGTCAGAAAAAGCCAGCGCATCAGCTGTCTCCGCTTAGAAGTTGAAGTAGATGAACTCGGTCATTTCTGCGAGCCTGTAGGTCTGGATCAGCGCCAGTCCGAACAGAACCGAGACACCAAGGGCCCAGCCTGTGGTTGGCTGCCAGCGCACCGGCAGGAAACCTTCAGAACGGCGCTGTGCAACCAGCTTCTTCAAGCCAAGCACCGGGTTGTACTTCTCGGTGAACTCGATGGCGTTCGGCAGAAGGAAGACGATAGCGGCAAGAGCAACCATCATGGCCCAGACCTGCATGGTGCCGGTCAGTGCGCCTTCCCAAAGTTTCGGCTCATAGACGGTGGAGAAGCCGGTCATGCCGTGGATGATGTTGCTTGCGCCGGTGAAGCTTTCGGCGCGGAAGAACACCCAGGCAACGACTACGGCAAGGAGTGTGATGCCGCGGCTCAGAAGGTTACCGACCGGACGGGGCAGGATGTTCGGCACATAGCCTTTCTTGGACAGGGCATCCCAGCCGTGGTTGATCGCAAGATACGCGCCGTGCAGACCGCCCCAGAAGACGAAGGTCCAGCTTGCTCCGTGCCACAGACCGCCAAGAAGCATGGTGATCATAAGGTTGGAATAGCGGCGGATCGGGCCACTGCGGTTGCCGCCCAGCGGGATGTAGAGATAATCCCGCAGGAAGTGCGATAGTGTGATGTGCCAGCGGCGCCAGAAGTCGGAAATGCTGGTTGCCTTGTAAGGCGAGTTGAAGTTGACGGGCAGGCGGATGCCGAAGAGGCGGGCGAGCCCAAGCGCCATGTCGCAGTAGCCGGAGAAATCGAAGTAGAGCTGGAAGGTATAGGCAAGTGCGCCGATCCAGGCAGCTTCAAGCGGAACGCCGTTTGTGGTCTCGGCAAGGGAGAAGACCTGGTTGGCATAGGGTGCGATGCCGTCCGCCAGCACGATTTTCTTGAACAGGCCAATGGCAAACAGAGTGCCGCCAATTGCCAGGTTGAGTGCCAGTTTGTTGCGGAACACCGGCAGCTTGAACTGCGGAATGGTTTCCTTCTGCATGACGATCGGACCAGCGATCAACTGCGGGAAGAACACCACGAACAGCATGTAGCGGCCGAAGTCGCACTTGATGATGTCGCCCTTGTAGGTATCGATCAGGAACGAGATCTGCTGAAACGTGAAGAACGAGATCGCCAGAGGCAGGACCAGGTTCAGCATCGGGATGTCCGTACCGGCCACCAGGTTCGCATTGCCGATGAAGAAGTCGGCATATTTGAACACGGCAATCAGCGCGAGATTGAAGACGATACCCGTGATCAGGATGAACTTGTCGCGGACCTTCCGGAGCACCCGGTGAAAGCCGTAGTTGATCACGACGGAGCCCAAGAGAAGGGGCAGATAAACCGGGGTCCACCAAGCGTAGAACACCAGGGACGCGATGGTCAGCCACCAGATGATGCCGTTTTCCCAGCCCCAATGACGGAGCACGAGGTAACCGATGAGGACCGGCGGCAGGAACAGGTAGATGAATTCCAGGGAACTGAAAACCATGACTCAGCCCTCCTTGTTGCTGGTGGTTTGCGGAGTGGTCCGCAGAAGAATGGTGAGATTTGCTTCGTCTGTTTTCTGAAGCTCTTCGAGCAAAGTGGCGCTGCCCTGGTGGCCACGGTCGGCGCCTTTCCGGGCAAGTTCGAACGCCTTGGTCCGGTTCTGCTCCACGAGCCTGCCTTTCGCATAAAGACGGCCAAGCTCTTCCATGGCACCCGGGTGGCCGGCAGCTACTCCGCGCTCCAGGAGCTCGACAGCTGCATCGGCATCGAGGCCGTGTTTTTCCTTCAGATGCAGGCGGGCAAGGCCGGTGAGAGCCCCGCCGTGTCCCGCTTTTGCAGCAAGGCGGAGCCATTTCAGAGCTTCCTGAACAGTGTCCTTGTCGTCAGAGGTCGCCAGCATCATCAGCGCCAGATCATGCATGGCGCCGGCATCGCCGAGATCGGCAGAGCGCAGGAACCAGTCACGGGCAAGTGCCCGGTCGGCTGTCATGAACTCGCCGTCCCGGTAGAGCCTGCCCAGCGTTTTGGCTGAGCTTGCGGATCCGTCGCGAGCTTTCTTTTCAAGACCGGAAATGGCGCGTTCGGCCCAGAACAGAGCCTGTTCCGGGTTGGGCGTAGAGCCGTAACGGCCGTTCAAAAGGATCCGGGCGTAGTTGATGGTTGAAGACGGATATCCGGCAATCGCTGCTTTCTCGTAATGATGAAAGGCGAGGGTCAGATCCCGCTCTGTACCGATGCCGCGCTCATAGTGCTTTGCGAGTTGAACGTGCGCTTTCGGATAATCCCAGCCGAGGGCCTTGTGGAACCACTGCAGGGCGATTTCTGCACACCGTTCCCCGGACGAGCGCTGGAACAGCCGTCCGAGCTCATAAGCTGTTTCGCCCCGATAGGCGAAGGAGTAGCGCACGGCTTCCATGAAGATCAGGCGTGCTTGGTCAAGATCCGCGTCAACGCCCCAGCCGTTCTTGTAAGCCCGGCCCAGGTGATAAAGTGCAACCGGATGACCATCGCTGGCAAGCTGGGTTAGGAGATCGGCGGCAGCTTCCCAGCGGCCAACCTTTTGCAGGCCACGGGCCTGTTTGATCATCTCCTCGATCGTCGGATCGATCCGCTCGGCCTTTGCTGCCGGGCGAACTGCATCGCCGGAGAGCGCGACAGCACCCGCTCCACCGATAATCGCGGCGACAATGGCTGCTTTTAGAATGTTTCGGTTCAATGGCTTGCGGGTCATTTCAGCAACTCCATTTCAAAGACCGGCTGTTCTCCTTCGGTCGACGTTTGCCGGTACATGGGCTCAGCATGATCAAACAGCCAATCAATGCGGTTCGGTTCCACTGCAGTGGTTTCGGGCATCGGGGTGAAGCTTGAGGCGGCGATGGCGCCAATCACGAAACCGGTTACGCAGATCAGGGCTTCTTCCAGGGTCTTGTTCGACTTAGCCATTGATTTGCCTCCAGATTCTGCAGGATGTACCTTCGATCAGTTGAAGGGTGCCTTCGTTGTGGGTTTGGGTGATGTCGTCTGCACGCACCGGGCAGGCGAGATCAGCCCGGCGGTCCATCGCCGTCTTGACCCGTGCCTTATCGCCATCGATGACTTGCAAGAGTTCGCCGACGATTTTGCGGGCCGGGTTGGACCCGAAGTGATAAGCGTCGGTGAAATTCTTCAGATCCCGTGTGAAATCCGTGTCGAAATCCATGTCCACGATGGGCGCAAGTTTTGAGAGCCGATCACGGAATTTGTGGTTTGCGGCAGCAAGTCCGAAGTCATTGATGCGCTGCTGCATCTCGGAGATCGTCGGTGGAATGAAGAAGATGAGCTCGACTTCGTTTTCGTCGCACCAGGCGGCGATCTCTTCGACCATCGCCCACAGGTCTTCTGATTGCTTGAACCGCCGCCAGTCAGCTGCACCATTGGTGCCAACCTGCTTGGCGAAAAGGGACGGGAGATCCCGGTCAATTGCAATGTCCGGCCAGTAGCGCGCCCAGTGGCCCAGACCGAGTCCCCGGCCGTGATAAACAGCCGGCAGGATCAATGTGCCGTTTGGTGTCTGCAAGATGCACTCGTCGCATAAGGCAGGGTCTAACAGCGCGTCGACGGAGAGCGTTTCAAGACCGCTGAGTTCAGCAGCCTTCGCTTCAGAAATGGGGGACAGTGCCAGCTTCTCGACCGCTTCGAAGACCTGCGGGTAGCGGTCCTGCAAAAGCGCCCAACCGATCTTGGCAACAAACCAGTTCGTGTAATAGCCGAACGGATCATTTGCGAGCGAGATCGCTTCCGGTACGCGGTTCATGCCGCCCTTGAACCGGGCATCCATGGACCGAAGCGGAAGGCTGACGATCAATGTTTCCAGTTCCGCGTTTTCCTTCAGATATTGGAAGGTGTCGTAGATCTCGAAAACGGTCGCGCCGCCATAGGCGAAATTGTAGACGTCGTCGCGTCCGAGCTCCTGCCAGTACTTGTCCTGGAGCGCACGCGCGCGGCTGTCACCCAGAACAATCGTCGGCGCCTTGATGCGCGGATACTCGATCATCTTGTAGAGCGGATAATGCGCCTTGACGCTGATTTCCGTTTTGTCGAGACCGAGATCGACGATCTGGTTGTGGTTGTAAGCGTCAACCACACCGTTGAACGCAACCGGGGCCAGAGCGAGGCACGCGGTCACGGTCAATGCAGCAGTGTAGAGTTTCGGTTTCAGCTTCATAGCTGTGGCCCTCGTTTGATCCATTTGGCTGGATCCTTTCAAGAGCTGGGCCAATTCATTTTTTGATTATAAAAAGCAACAAAAACAGATACTTATGGAGATTTTGCATTTTTGGAAACAGGTAGGGCTTAGCAATTGTGCAAGACCGGTTTTGCAAATTGAAAAGGTCTCTGAGTGCGTTAGAGTCCTGGGTGTCGAATACCCTGTAAGTGTCACCCCGGACGGAGCGGAGCGAAGTTCCGGGGTCCACTCGCAGTGCTGCATGCCAAAGCCGGAATTCCCTATCAGTCGATCGGCATCCGCTAGTTATTGCACGCTAGGCTCTGCAAATGAGTGGGCCCGGGGTCTCACCTCGTTCGCCCGGGGTGACCGCAGTGCCGGGAACAGGTTCTCCACCTGTATTTCTGCCTCGGAGAGTGGAACATTTCCTGTCCCCCCGAAAACAGTTGCATTCTCCGGGAACAGCCGGCCAGTCAAGCTGCCAGTCCGAGAACGTTGGCGATCATGAGGCCACTCGGCGGTTCAATCAGGCCGGCCATCAGGCACACACCGACGAACAGCATCGTCACATAAAGAAGTGTGAGATAACTCGCCATGAGGTTCTGAAGAGTGGCGAGCAGCCCGTCGCCTTCACCCGCACGTTGGTCGCCGCGGTTGGACCAGCGCTGTTTCGACAGACGGAAGATGCAGTAGACCTTCACCGACGCATTGATCAGCTGGTTGAAATAGAGAATGAACGGATAGCTGAGGTCGACTTTCCGGGCGTACTGGTAGAGAAACAGCGACAGCAGCATCCGGGTTATGCAGATGAAGACCACATATCCAAAGATGTAGTAGGGGTCATAGAGAAACGTGGTACAGACCGCGAGCACCGGGCTCACCAGCATGGTCCACATGGAAACGCGCTGGTCCAAAAGGCACCACCAGATAAAGAACGGCATACGGCCAGGCCCCAATGCCAGCGCACGAGAACCATTGCGCAGCATGTTGCCAGACCAGCGGCGGAAGTTCTGAACCATCCGGTCCATGCCCGAACCTTCAATGACTTCAACCGTGTAGCCCATGGCATCGGGCACATAGAGCATGCGGCAGCCGGATTGGAGCATATAGTACCAGGTGCTCTTGTCATCTCCCGACAGGAAGCGGAACTTGCCCCACAACCAGTGTTCCAGATGGTCTGCCTCTAGAAGACGGATAAACTTGAGTTTTGTCAGGTGGTTCGCCCGGAAAACGGACATCCGTCCCGTCAGGGTCAGAACCCGGCCGGAGAGCGAGTGGGATTGCATGGCCAGCCGGCGCTGCGCAAAGCGCATGGTCAGCCAGTTGGCAATCCAGCGCGGGCCGATGCAAAGCACTTCTTCATCCGTCGTGCAGGCCTGCAGATCCGGGTAGAGTTTGAAAAGCGGCAGGCATGCACCAACAGCGTTTTTGGCCAGGATGAAGTCGCCATCCATGAAGATGATCAGGTCGTCGTCTGCCACATCACCCCGGCTCATCGCACGCAAAACGAGACCAATCGCCAAACGCTTGCCTGGCTGGTTCTGCCGGACGACATGAAGGGTCACATCGAGGTCGGACCATTCCCGGGCCAGAAGATTGGAAATGAGGTCTTCGTCATACCGGTCGCCAGAGCCGAGCCAGATCGTGCCCGGAACACCGGCGTCCCGGATTTCGCGGCAGATCGACCGGATCACCTTTTCCGTGATGTCCCGGTGTTCCTTATAGGTCGTCATCATGAAGTGGAGGTGGCGGGGCCGCCAGCCGTCATCCCATACCTTCTTCCCGGCGTCCCGCATGGAAGGGTAGACAAACTTGCCATAAATCCACGCCCGAACAGCGTGAGTGAACCACCAGCCATAGCGCCATATGCCTAGGATTCCGATGACAAAGGTGATCTGTTTCGTCGCCGGGCTGAAGAAGACGTTTTCAAAAGTGGTCAACCCGACAAAGCAAAGGCCGAAGTAAAGGCTGATCTGGAACAGCGCAAACGGTGTCCATTTGGCCAACCCCTTCGGTTGATGCGTGATTTCATCGACGTTGAAATCCTGTTGCAGGGACCGGCTCATGTCGCGTCTCCGATGTAGCCCGAGATCAGCTGCAAGACCTTGTTTGCGCGGTGCCGCTCAAAGTAGACGGTGACGGGTGTTCCAGATTGGGGAAGGGCGCCCTCTTTTGCGACCAGATCAACCTTTGCAGAGCGCGCATCTGGTGCCCTGAAACGGTGCATTTGTGTGGTCTCATCGATGAAACCGTCTGTGCGGCTAATCATGTCCACTGTGGCTTCTATCCAGCGGTCTTCTGCCGGCACATAAATGCGAGCCGGGCTGCCCTTGCGGACCTGAGTGATTTCTTCCTGGGTCAGGAAGGCTGTGATGACCCGGTGATCTCTTTCTTCCAGAACCACAAGTGGGGCACCGGCTTTAAGCGTTTGACCATCGGCTGCAATCACATCCACAACAGCGGCATTGGAGCCAACCGTCACCGGCATCATTTCCGGTTGAGCGCGCAGCTCTTCCAAAAGCTTGGTGCGGAAGTCGACTTCCTGTTGCCAGCGGGCCACTTCGGCAATGCGTTCGGCCTTGAGGCCGCTGAACTTGTCGCCGTTCAGGATGCCGATGTTCCCGCCTTCAGCGCCCAGTTTCTCCAACTCGGCAACGTGAATGATGTGCTTTTCAAGCGCGCTTTGGGCGGCAGCAAACTCCAGTTGCGAGGTGGCGAGCACATCCCGTTTCAAGTAGCCTTGAGCGAACAGATCCTTGTAGCGGTTCAACCGGTCCTGGGCCGTTTCAACGGCAAGTTCAAGAGTGACAGTTTCTGCGCGTGCCTGACGAAGATCATTGGCAGCGACAAGGCTGTAGCCTGTTTCCCGGTCGGCTTCGACTTGCAGGTAAAGCTCGTGCTCGGAAAGCTCCACTTGCGCCTGCATCAGGGCGGTTTCGGCCTTTCGGATTTCCGAAATCAGGGCATCGTTCTCAATAAAGGCAATCGGAACACCCGCTGCTGCCATATCGCCCGTGCGCAAGTTCAGACCGGTGAGCCGTCCGGTTGCCGGTGCCGTGACCTCATAACGCTCGGCACTGACGACTGCGGTCGAGATTTCCAGACGGAAGAGCGTTGCGAAAATGTAGATCCCGACATACCCGAAGACTGCAATGCCGAGGACGAAATAGAAGAGCGTCATGACGATCTGCTTGATCGGCCAGCGGCGGACAGGGATTTCCTGTGCCGGATTTGGGTCCGGTTTGGTCGGCACCGGCGTGACCGGTGTATCGATGCGAACAATTGTGTCAGTGACGTCTGTCATCTTGCCGCGGACGAGATCCTCGACAAAGTGTTGCATCAAAGCGGTTTCCCGCTCGCCTAGGTCCACGAAGCGGAAAGCGACTTCTTTGGTGTCTTCACTCGAACGGACGACTTCGGCACTTGCCTTCAAGGTGATGTTGAAGCCCTGGAACGGCAGGGTGCACAAGAGAGTGTGGTCAGACCCGACCTCAGGAAGCGGCGCCGAAAGGCCGGAGATCCGGCAACCGCCGAGCCCCCAATCCGCAGCATCAAAAGTCTGATCACCAAGGGTGACGCGCATCGGCGCTGTTACCCTGTAGTGCAGCCTTTGGCTGGGCCTTTCATGAATGATGTCCACTTTTGCAACCTTTGATCTCAACGACACCCATCTGTTCGCAAGGACGATGCCAAACTGTGGGGGGGACGATCAGAGGCGATGTTTATTTTGGAGATATGAATTATCTAATTGAAAAATATACGGAAAAAATGAAGTTCGCATCGGGCAGAAAGCCGGGATTTGCAAAATGGGAACCTTGGAAACTTGAACTCGGTCCTTTGACGCTTCCGAATTTGCAAAAAAGGGTACCGGACCAAAAACAATAAGGGCCGCATTTTTCTCAAAACGCGACCCGGTCTTTTGAATTGCTTAGAGGATGAAGCAGTCGTTGTCGTGCAGGGCCGACACTGTCTGATTACCGACACCGACCAGCGTGCAGACCTCCTGATAGGCATCGTTGCCCTGGCGGTCGATAAGGAGGGTCAAGTCTTCACCAGCCACATCGACGTCCAGGCGTGCAAGCGCGGCTGAGTAGTCGATGGTTGTCGTGCCTGGCTCGCTTGAACCGCCGCTGCCTCCACCGTCGTCGCTATTCACGGCTTCGGTGACGTAGGAGATCAAGGAGTGGAGCATCTGGCTGAGGTCGATCTTGTCAGTGCCGATCAGGAAATCCGTGATCGTATCTGTGCCACCTGACAGGTCATAGGACCGGTAGACAAACGTATCGCTGCCTTCGCCGCCTGTGAGTGTGTCAGCGCCCTGGAGGGAGCGGATGGTGTCGTCACCCGCTCCGGACTTGATCACGTTGGCGTCTTTCGAGCCCTTCAGGATGTCATCCCCGCCGCCGGACACAATGTTGTCGATGAACTTGATGGTATCGGTGCCGATCTCAAGACCATGAGCCTTTTTGTTGTGAAGGGATATGGAGAGATTCACATCAAAGGCGGAGTAATCAACGGTGTCGTTGCCCCGGCCGCCATGCATCATGTCGTTGCCGGCATCGCCATAGAACGTATCGTCCCCATGACCGCCATACAGTTCGTCGTTATGGCTGCCACCACTCAGTTCGTCGTTGCCGGAGCCGCCTTTCAGTACATCCGCGCCAGCACCTCCGGTCATGATGTCATCGCCTGAGCCACCAATGAGACTGTCATCTCCATGGCCACCATCCATGGTGTCGTTGTCTGCACCACCTTTCAGATCATCATTTCCGTAGCCGCCGATCATCGTGTCAGCACCGGAGCCGCCAACCAGAACGTCGTCATCGTTGCCGCCATCGAGCGTGTCGTCGCCAGCACCGCCTTTGAGTTCGTCATTTCCGTAGCCGCCGCTGAGGTTGTCGACGCCCGAACCGCCAATGAGGCTGTCATCGCCGTTGCCGCCGTCGAGCATGTCGTCACCGGTGCCGCCGATCATCTCGTCGTTGCCGGCTTCCCCGTACAAGGCATCATTACCGTTGTTGCCGTTCAGTTTGTCATTGTGGTTGCCTCCGTTCAAAGTGTCGTTGCCGGAGTTGCCATAAAGGTCATCCTCTCCGGAGTTACCCTTTAGGTTATCGTCCCCGGACCCGCCGTGCAGATCGTCATGGCCATTGTTGCCGGACAGATCGTCGTTGCCGGACCGGCCGTGCAACTCGTCGGAACCGTCGCCGCCGACAAGGATGTCATTGTCAGACCGTTCGATTTCGACAACTTGGCTGCCGACACCTTCATGACTTGGGTCCGGATCGGTGCTGCTGTCGTCCTGCTGATAATGCGCATTGAGGACAAGCGCGTTTTGCACCCCGATATCTACAGTGAAGACGCTGTCGTCAAAATCCCGGTCGCCGCCGTTGTAAAGGTCTTCAAACCCGAGCGTGATTGTTCCGGCATCGGCTTTCAGAACGCCAGTGGTGTGCAGTATGCCATCCGGATTCAAGTCAACGGTCTCGCCGAAAGCCGCGGTATGATACGGGTTGGTGCGGATCATCGTCTCCGTGCCGTCCGCCGCGATATGATACAGCCGTGGACCGTCACTGTGGATAGTGGCTTGGTTGCCGTCGGAGTCTTTGAACATCAGCTGCGGTGCGTTTTCGCCGTCCTGCCGAACATCCAGATCCAATCCCTGATAGCCTCCGTTCAGGCTGTAGCCATTGGAGATAATGAAGAAACCGAGCGTGTCACCGGCCTGGACATCCAGGTATTCCCGGCTTTCACCTTGGATCAAATTGCCGCCGCTTCCTTGCAACGAGGCATTGGGCCACAAGATCTCGACGTCTGTGATAAGTCCATCTTCCTGGATCTTGTAGTCGCCGAAAGTGTTTCGATAGCCGGCTGTTTCACCTTCGAACACGACAGACACCGGATGATCATCCACGATCTCAATTCCGGTGACCTCGACCAGATCCGGCCCGCCGGAGCCGTAGAGGATGTCGTTGCCATTGTTGCCGTAGAGGATATCGTCTCCTGTGCCACCCCAGACTTCGTCATTTCCGTTGTTGCCGGACATGACGTCATCCCCAAAGCGGCCGGACATGACGTCCGAATGCCGGGTGCCGACAAGTGTATCGTCTTCATCCGTCCCGATCATGGGACGCGTTGCGGGCAAACTTGCCATTTCCTGTCTCCTTATTTCTTACGAAGGACGCAATCGAAGGAGGCAGTTGCAGGGAATGGGCCACTAACCTTACAGAATGTTCATGTAAGAGTTTATAAATTTCAATGAGATAGCGGTAGTGTCGATTTGAATTCGAGCGATGTTACAGTTTTGCATGAGCCCGTTTTCGATTTTGAGAATGCCGCTCCGGAAAATGCAAAACTTCAATTCTGGGCCAATAAGCGTTGCCGACAGGGTATAACAGCGGGGATTATTGACGTCCCTAGAGACCCAGCCGGTCGCGGATCCGGTAGACCATGACCGAGGGTGCCAGAAACCAGGGATTGCCGGTGTAGAACGGGCGTGTCGGGTTGGGGATCATCTCAAAGGCCGACGGTGTAGTCTCCCGCCCGGCTGCCTTGCGGCCGATGCGCATGCCCAGATAACTCGCCATGCCGACACCCGACCCGCAGTAGCCGTTCGCATAGAACAGGCCCTTGTCTTCTCCGCAATGGGCGAGCGTGTCGAACGTATAGCCGACAAACCCCATCCAACCGTGGCTGACGTTGAACGGCCGTAATTCCGGGAAGAGGGTGCACATGTCCTGGTGCAGCTTGACCGCGCTGCTGCGGGGATCGGTCTCGCTCAAGGAAACCCGGCCGCCAAACAGAACGCGCTTCCGGTCCGGCGACAGCCGGTAATAATAAACCAGCTTCCGTGTATCAGAGAGGATCCTGTCCGTTGGAAACAGACGGTCCACGAGCTCTGTTGGCAGCGCTTCGGTCGCAATGACATAAGACCCGATCGGGATGACCCGGCGCTGATGCCATGGCGACAGGGGGCCGGAATAGCCGTTGGTGGCCAGAATGACCTTCCCGGCGCGGATCTCACCGCGTTCGGTCAGTACCTTGAAACCAGATCCGGTCCGCTCCAAGGACAAAGCCCGGCAATTGCCAATGACATGAGCGCCGGTTTCCAGGACCCGCGTCAGCAGCGCTGGATGATATTTTGAGACATCAACGCTGCAATGATGCGGAAAGACGATGCCGCCGTGATAGGCCTCCGTGCGGAGCTCAGAGGCCATATCATTCTTTGAAACCATAAAGGTGTCTGGTTTCCAAACCGGATGCCCTGTTGCAGCTTCCTTTGCGAGCTTGTCGTAAAGATGCGCCTTGTGGGCCCCGTGAAACCGGCCGACCTCCTTCAACCCCATGTCCAGACCGCCCGCTGAAAGCTGGTGCATATAATCGAGAGACGCTTGGCCTTCCTGGCAAAGCGCGGTTGCCAGTTCCTTGCCGTAGCGCCCCGATAATGCGCTAAATGAGGGCTTCAGGCTGGTTGAGAGCTGGCCGCCGTTTCTGAGACTGCAGCCCCAACCAGGGTGTTCGGCATCGATCACCAGCGTGCCCAGTCCCTCGGATGCGGTCTGTAGTGCCGCATTCAAGCCGGTGTAGCCAGCCCCGATAATCAGGACATGGACTTCATCGGGGAGGTCCTGCTCAAGCAGAGAAACCTTGGGCGCAATGTCTTGCCAATAGGGCGTTGTCTTGTAGTCCGCCGCAAACACATCGCTTCCCATGCTGCTTGTCCCTTATGCTGACCTGGCGTCTTCCAGAATAAGATCTGCGCCTTTTTCGCCGACCATGATCGCCGGAGCATTCGTGTTTCCGGATGTAACCGTCGGAAAAATCGAGGCATCGACAACACGCAAGCCCTCGACACCGTAAACCCTCAAACGCGGATCTACGACGTTGTCCGACCTGTCCGGCCCCATCCGGCACGTGCTGACTGGGTGGAAAACTGTCGAGCAGCGGTTGCGGACATCATCCAGCATCTGTTCGTCTGTTTGAACCTCCGGGCCGGGTGTCAACTCCGTCTCGATGACTTCCTGAAGTGCCGGGCTCGCCGCGATCTTCCGCAGCAGCCGGCATCCTTCGATCATCTCCTTGCAATCATGATTTGTGCTCAAGGAGTTCGGATGGATGGCCAATCCCTCGTAAGGATCTGAAGACTTCAGCTCAACATGTCCGCGGCTCGTTGGCCGGGTCGGCTGCATTCCGAACAGGAAACCAGCGAAAGGATCCGGGTTCATAAGCGGGCGTCGCCCCTTCGGCGCCTTGGTGTAGCTGACCGGAGAAAAGTAGAGCTGCATGTTCGGCCGTTCGCACTCCGGATTGCTCTTTACAAACCCGCCGCCCTGATTGAGGCTGATGGAGAGCGGTCCGCCACGGGTCAGAACATACCGGATGCCCTGAACCAGCTTGCCCCACCACGGGTAGAGCTGCTGGTTCAGGGTCGGCACCTTGGACTTGTAGAGATAATCAAGGCCGAGGTGGTCCTGCATGTTTTTGCCAACGGCTGCACTCTGGACTTTGGGCTCTACACCCTTGGCCCGAAGCTCTGCGCCGTCTCCTATACCCGAAAGCATCAGGATTTGCGGTGAGTTGATGGCTCCCGCACTCAAGATCACCTCGCGGCGCGCAGTGACTGTCTGCTCACTGCCATCCTTGTCATAGATGACGCCAGTTGCCCGGTTGCCGTCCAGAATAACGCGTTTGGTGTGGGCTTTTGTCAGGATGGTGACATTCGGCCGCTTTTTCGCCCGGGACAGGTACGCCCGGGCCGTCGACATGCGAAAACCGCCTTTGGTCGTGATCTGGTAGTGACCGACACCGTCCTGGTCCGCGCCATTGAAATCGGGATTGAACTTGAAACCGGCCTGTTCGCTGGCCCGGAAAAAATTCTGACACAGAGGGTGTGCTTGCTTGTCCACGCTGGAAACGTGCAGCGGGCCGTCGCCGCCGCGGAACTCATCCGCGCCGGCGTCGTTGGTTTCGGAACGCTTGAAGTAGGGCAGGACATCATCCCACCCCCAGCCCGGATTGCCCATGGTTTTCCAGTCTTCGAAATCCGCGTGCTGGCCGCGGATATAGACCATGGCATTGATCGAGCTGGACCCGCCAAGCACCTTGCCGCGCGGCCAATACCCTTCGCGGTTGTTCAAGCCCGGATCCGGCTGGGTGTAGTACATCCAGTTGATGTGCTTGTTGTAGAACGCCTTGCCGTAGCCGACCGGCACCCAGATCCAGAAGTTCAGATCCGAGCCGCCAGCCTCCAGCACGCAAACCGAATACTTGCCGCTTTCAGACAAGCGGTCTGCCACGGCGGCACCGGCAGAACCGGCGCCGACGATGACAAAGTCAAACTCAGCCATGGTGTCTCCGCTCTAAGCGTTCTTGTCACGCTGGACGAGGATGGACAGGAGCGCCAGCAGGCCAGAGCCAACCATCAGGAAGAACGAGACCGCGTTCAGAACCGGTGTCGATCCAACCTTGGCCATGCGGTCATACATGGTGATGGTAAGCGGAGCCTCGGAGCCGACCAGGAACAGCGTCGTGTTGAAGTTTTCAAACGACACCAGGAAGGCAACGATCCCCGCTGCGATCATCGCCGGCCGCAGGAAGGGGAGGGTGATTGTGCGAAGCACCCGTGCCCGGCTGGCACCGAGATTGAACGCGGCCTCTTCCATTGTTTCGTCGAACTTCTTCAACCGGGCGGTGATCACAAGAGAGGTGATGGTCGCAATGAAGGAGAACTGGCCCAAGACCACCAGAAGCATGCCCGGCCGCAGGAACTCCAGTTCCAGGTCGAACCGGTTCTCAACGTAGTTCGCCGTGTCGCTAGCAAGCACCAGGATGGAGATGCCAAGGATAACGCCCGGGATCACCAGCGGTACGACCATGAGAATGTAAAAGAAGTTCTTGGCCGGAAAATCTCCGCGAACAAAGAGGAACGCATTGGTTGTGCCAACGAACACCGAAAGTGCGGCCACAAAGATCGCTATCACGAACGAGTAGTATAGACCTTGAAGAAGCCGCCGGTCATGGAACATGCCGAGCTTTGGTTCAGTGTCGGAGAAGAACCAGTCCAGTGTGAAGCCTTGCCACGGCAACGCCGGGAACAAGCTGTCATTGAAGGCAAAGGCGCCGGCTGAAATCAGCGGAGCAGCCAGAAAAATGAAGAAGGCCAGTACATAGAGCCGGTATCCAACGAGGAACGGCGTTGTCTTGTTTGTCGCAAGCATGATCATCCTCCTCAGCTCTTGGCAACAGTGTTGGCCAGCGTCTGACCACTCAGCTTCAAGCCGAGCCAGATGACGATGGAGGTGAACAGCAAAAGCAACATACCGAAGGCCGCGCCGCCTTCCCAGTTAAACCGGGTGATGAACTGGTTGTAGATCTGCTCCGTGAACCAGCTGGAATTCTTGCCGCCAAGCAGGATCGGCGTGAGGTAAGACCCAGCCGTCAGCATGAACGTTACGATGCAGCCGGCAACGATCCCTGGCATCGCATAGGGCACGATGATCTTGCGCAGCACCGTGAAGCCGTTACCGCCAAGATTGTATCCCGCCTCGATCATGGAATTGTCCATCCCGTCGAGCGTAGAGACAAGCGGAACAATCATGAACAAGATGACGGTGTAGACGAGACCGATAATCACCGCGACGTCGTTGTAGAGGAACTCCACCGGGCTTCCGATAACACCGGTCCAGACAAGAAAACTGGAGATCACGCCGGTTTCCCGCAGTAAAAGAATCCAGCCGAACGAGCGGATCAGGTCACTCACCCAAAGCGGGATGAGGCAGAGCAAAAAGAGCCCACCGCGCGCCCGTGGCCCTGCGATTTTTGCAATGTAGTAGGCGATTGGAAAGCCGATCAGCAGCGCCAGCGCTGTCACCAGGAGTGACATCGATCCAGTGCGCAGAAGCGTGTTCCAGTAGATCGGTTCGTTGATGAACTCAAGGTAATTGGCGAAGCTGTATTCGTAGACACGCGGCGCAACCTTTTCCTTGAGAGACAGGATCACCATGCCAATGTGTGGCAGAATGATCAAAAGAATGATCCAGAGCGCAAAGGGCGCAAACAAGAGGATCAAAGAGAGGCGTTTGATGTCCTTTTGCATCAGGCACGCTCCTCGTGCGCAAAGCACATGGCCTGCTTCGACGACCAGATCAAGCGGACCTCTTCACCCGGTTTGATGTCATTGTGGCCGGTCAGCGTGACATCAGATTCAATCAGCTCTCCATTCCCGGAGCGCACAAGAACCCGGCTGTTGGCGCCATTGAAGAGAAGGCTATCGACGACGCCATCCATTCGGTTGTCGCCTTCTATGCCACCAGAGCCACTTTCCGATGCCCGGACCGTGTGGATGAATTCCGGCCGCACGAAAATGTCGACCTTGGAGCCTTCCGCGACCGTGTTCTGGCCAGCTGCGGAGAAGCTCATCGGCAGGCCTTGGGAGGTTTCGACCTTTCCGCCGGTGCCGTCGCTCGATTTGACGGTGCCCGACCAGCGGTTGCTGTCGCCGACAAAGCCCGCGACGAAAGCCGTCTTTGGTTTGTGATAAAGCTCTTGCGGGGTGCCGATCTGTTCGAACTCACCTTGGTTCATGATGGCGACGTTGTCGGACATGACCAAGGCTTCGGACTGGTCGTGCGTGATGTAGATAAACGTGGTGTTGAACTGGTGCTGCAGCAGCTTCAACTCGATCTTCATGGCTTCGCGCAGCTTCAGATCGAGCGCGCCCAGCGGTTCATCGAGGAGCAAAACGTCCGGGTCGAGCACCATACAGCGGGCAATCGCGATCCGCTGCTTCTGACCACCGGACAATTGATGGATTTCACGTTCCGCAACATCGGGAAGCGCAATCCGCTCCAGGACATCGTGTACTTTCGTTTTGATGTCCGCGTTGTTCATGCCGGTACAGCGCAAACCGTAAGCAATGTTTTCATAGACGTTCATCATCGGAAACAAAGCCAGATGCTGGAACACCATCTTGACGTTCCGCTTGTTCGGCGGCGTTCCGAGAACGGACCTGCCCTTGATCTTGATGTCGCCTGATGTGGGCTCCTCAAATCCGGCAATCATGCGCATCAAAGTGGTTTTGCCACAGCCGGATGGACCTAGAATGGAGAAGAACGAACCGCTCGGGATGTCGAAGGAGACGCCTTTGACAGCCTGGAAGGACCCGAAGTTCTTGGTCACACCGGCGCATTCAAGGTCGTATTGGGGAGTATTTGTCATTGTTTTGGACGCTTCTGGAGAAGTGAAGAAAGGTGGGGGGACACCGTATGGCGGCATCCCCCGAGAATTAGGCCTAGGCTCTACGGCAAATTGGCCAATTGGCGGCAGCTTTTGTTCTGTTGCCGCCAATATTTGGAGTGGCCGGTCGCTTAGCCGCCGGTAGCTGCCTTGATTTTCTCCAAGGTTTTACCTTCCATGTCTTCCACACCCGGAGGAATGTTGGCGAAGAACTTCAGGTTGTCGATGTCGGCATCGGTGAAGGCCGCGTTCACAGCCGCTTTCTTGTCTTCCGGCAGAAGATCCTTGCCACCCTTTACAGCTGCAATCGCACCGGTGCTTGCGGACATCAGGGTCACGTTTTCCGGGCGCAGGACGAAGTTGATCCACTTGTAGGCTGCATCATCGGCCTTGCTCTTGCGCGGCAAGGCGAACGTGTCGATCCAAGCCAAAGCACCTGTTTCCGGCGGAATGAAGGTGATGTTCGGGTTCTGGTCGAACAGCTTGTAAGCAGTGGAGTCCCAGGTTTCCGAGGCCACGATCTCGCCAGACAGCATCATAGCGCTGAGGTCATCGCCGCCCTTCCAGTAGGCTTTTATGTTGGCCTTACATTCGATGAGCTTGTCGGCAACCTTGTCGAGAATTCCCTGGTACTTCTCAAGATCGGAATAGGCGTCGAACGGGTTTTCGCCCATTGAGAATGCTGTGCCGAGCAGAATCGTGCGCTTCAGGCGCATGGAAGTTTTGCCCTTGTAAGCCGGGTCACAAAGATCGCCCCAGCCCTTGAAGTCCGGTGCTTTGGTCTTGTCAGCCATCAGACCGGAGGTGCCCCACTGGTGCGGGACAGCATAGACTTCGCCGTCAATGGTCGTGTTTTCCTTCACGCCATCCAGAAGCTTGGCTTCCATCACGTCCGTGTCGATCTTGGAAAGATCAAGCGGCTTGTAGATGTCGTATTCCAGCTGAGCCGCGTAAATGCGGTCATGGCTCGGCTGAGCAAGGTCAAAACCGGCACCGCCTGTGGCGCGCAGTTTGGCGATCATTTCCTCGTTGTTGGAGAAAGTCACCTCGACCTTGATATCAGGATATTCGGCTTCGAATTTCTGGATGAGTTCATCCGGAGCATAGGATCCCCAGGTCAGAAGCCGGAGTGTTTCAGCTTGTGCCGCGCCCGCGCTGGCAAGCATTGTTGCCGCCAACAGGCCGGTTAGAGTTGATTTGAATTTCATTACATCCTCCCTGGATTGGTGATGGTTCCCAATGAGGCATCCGGCCTCTGTGGGATCCTGGAATATGCTGCCAGCGCATGGGTTTACTGACACAATTGCGGCGGAGCATCGATAATACCCGCCACCCTTCATATTGATAAATATACCTATTCACCAGTGACCCCTCGGGTTTTCTTCAAAGCTTTGGCCCAAATGTTGTCCAATCGGAAAAGCCTCTGGTGCGGTATACTTCACTGTTAAATTCAGCACGAAAATGGGTTGTCCTGGCATGACCTGTTCGCTCATTAAACGCAGGTTCTTGCTGGCTGTCCCCTCTGCGAAGATCCCGCAATCAGGCAAATCAAGACCTGCCGGAAGTGCCGGAACTGCAGATTTCAGCCGCGCCTGACGTCCCCTCTACGCGCTGAAGTTCCTAGGGAGAGACGGTAAGTATCAATTGGACTGCAAAATATATCCATTGCAGATAATTTTTCAGACCAATTAACAAAAGTGGTCTCCTATGTGTGGCGGCATTTCGGCAAGACGTCCTTAAGTGCCTGAATACCCTTTCGGATGTCGTCCGGGCTTGCACTGCCAAATCCGAGAACCAGGCCACGCTGTTGAATATCCGCCAGAGCATAACGGGAGAGCGGGGCCGTTGTGATTCCGCGTGCAGCAGTGTCAGAGACGATCTGCTGTTCATCCAGATTGGCGTTGGTGATGCCAACGGCGTGGAAGCCGCTGCTGGTCGGTTGCAGGTCGATGTCGCCTGCTAGACTGGAAGCTGCGCCCATCAACGTATCATGCCGCTCTTTATAGACTTGGCGCATGGTCCGGATGTGGGTGGCGAACATACCTTCATCCATGAATTCGGCAACCATGGCCTGCGTCACGGTCGGGACGCCGCTGAGCCAGGTAAGAAAGATTCGTTCAAAACTTTCCACGAGCCCTTCAGGCGCCAAGAGGAACCCGAGCCGAAGGGCAGGGAACAAAGACTTGGAGAACGTCCCCACGTAGATCACACGATCGTGGGTATCGATGCTTTTCAAGGTCGGCGGCGGCTGGTCGCCATAATAGAACTCCCCATCATAGTCGTCTTCAACGATCATGGCGTCCGCTTCACTTGCGGCTTTCATGAGAGCGAGTCGCCGCGAAAGGCTCATGACGTTGCCGAGCGGCTGCTGATGCGAGGGGGTGACAAAAGCCAGGCGGAAATGTGGGGCTTTTTTCAAGCCGTCCTCGACACACAAGCCTTCTGCGTCCACATCGACCGGGATGGGTTGAGCGCCGATGGCAACAAAGGCATTGCGCGCCCCGATCGCACCCGGGTTTTCGAACCAGATCGGTTCGCCCGGATTGACGAGCATGCCGCCGATCAGGGAAAACGCGCGTTGTGCGCCGTTTGTTATGAAGATCTGTTCCGGGGCGCATTTGATTCCTCGTGAGGCGTTCAGCTGACGTGCAATTGCCTCCCGCAACGGCGTAAATCCGAAAGGTTCGCCGTAGCCCGCAATATCGTCCCGGTCTTTCCGCCAATGCCGCGCAGACAGCTTCGCCCATTGCGCCATCGGAAAGGCGTCGAGCGCGGGGAGGGCCGTGACAAAGGCTTGGGATTTGTGCGGCAGCCGCGTGCGGACCTTGAAATCGGGGATCGCATGTTTGGAGGCGTGGGACAGGCGCGGGATGGCCTTGATGTTGTCATTTGACGAGGGTTTGGGTTTCGGCTCAAGCCGTGCATGCAATGCGTCGCTGACGAAAGTTCCGGCGCCAACACGCGCTTCCAGAAGGCCTTCTGAAATCAGTCGGTCGATCGCATCAATCACAGTTGTCCGCGAAACGCCGATCTCCTGGGCAAGGGTTCGTGTCGCCGGCAAACGGTCACCAGGCGTCAAGGCGCCGGTCAGCAACAGATCCCGCAAAGCCATGTAGAGTTGGATCGAGATTTTCTTATCAGCGTGCTTGTCAATCTTGATAGATGACAGAACCGCTCCGGCATGCCGTTTCATCACAATTCTCCAATTGGTCTGGGAGATTGCGCAAAACGGACCTTCTATCAAGTCCAATTCTGAATAACTTGATAGTCCAATTACAAGAAAACTGCGCTCAGGGAGCCTCGTTCAAGGACCGCCAGCCCCATGAAAATACAATCAATCGAAACATTTACCAATGAATTTGTCTGCTTCACCCGTGTCACGACTGACAGCGGTGAAACGGGCTGGGGACAGGTCGCACCTTACTACGCCGACATCACGGCCGAAGTTGTGCACAGGCAAGTGGCGCCTTACGCGCTTGGAGAAGACGCGCTTAATATCGATCATCTGATGGACATCATCCCCGATCGCGAGCACAAGTTTCCCGGATCCTATCTGCGCCGAGCAATGGGCGGTCTCGACACAGCGCTATTTGACCTGCGTGGCAAGCTTGAAGGCAAGCCTGTGTGTGAACTGCTGGGCGGTACGACGGGCAAGGTTCGCGCTTACGGGTCTTCCATGAAACGGGACATTACCGCTCAAGACGAAGCGGATCGCCTGAAACGCCATCAGGACGAACGCGGCTTTACAGCGTTCAAGTTCCGCATTGGAGCCGAGTGCGGCCGGGATCAGGATGAATGGCCCGGCCGGACAGAGGAAATTGTGCCGCTGATGCGCAAAAGCTTCGGCGATGACACCGCGCTGCTGGTCGATGCGAATTCCTGCTATTCTCCAGCAAAGGCGATCGAGGTTGGCCGGTTCCTGGAAGCCAACGGCATTTCTCACTACGAGGAGCCGTGCCCGTACTGGCATTATGACGAGACCAAACAAGTCACAGATTCGCTCGACATTGACGTTACCGGCGGTGAGCAAGACTGCTCGCTGGTCGACTGGAAACGGATGATCGACGAGAAAGTCGTCGACATCATTCAGCCGGACATTTGTTATCTCGGCGGCATGATGCGCACGATGAAAGTCGCGCAAATGGCTCATGAGGCTGGTATCCCGTGCACCCCGCATGCGGCGAACCTGTCCCTGGTGACGCTGTTCACCATGCATCTGCTGCGCGCCATTCCGAATGCCGGAAAGTATCTGGAATTCTCCATCGAGGAGGAAGACTACTACCCGTGGCAGTATGACCTCTTCGTCAAATCTCCGTTCGATATCGTCGACGGCAACGCGATTGTAACGGACGCACCCGGTTGGGGCGTTGAGGTCAATCCGGAATGGCTCGCCAAATCCACATACAAAATCAGCTCTCTGGAAGGCTAATCATGGCGTCTCAACAAGACCTGATCGCCGAATACGAAACGACCGGCACCCTTTCCGCGTTGCCGCTCGGCCATTTCATCGACGGCGTGTTTTCGCAGCCCTCGCACAACCGCACGATGGAAAGCTTCGACCCGGGCAAGGGCGCAGCCTTTGCGCGGTTCACGGCTGGAACGTCTGAGGATGTAGACGCAGCTGTTGTTTCCTCCCGGAAAGCATTCGAAACGGTCTGGCGCGATAAGGCGCCGGTAGAGCGTGCGCGCATTCTGACAAAGACGGCCGAGCTTATTCTCGCCAACCTCGATCTGCTGGCGGTGGTGGAGAGCCTCGACAGCGGCAAGCCTTTGCAGGAGGCGCTGGGGGATGTCCGGGGTGCCGCGCGGACCTTCGAATACTACGCGGGCGCCTGCGACAAACTACAGGGCGACAGTTTCCCTCTGGCGGGCGATTACATTGGCTATTCGATCCATGAGCCGGTTGGCGTGACAGCTCACATCATCCCGTGGAACTTCCCGATTTCAACCGCCGCCCGCGGCTTCGCACCAGCGCTGGCCGCAGGATGCACGGTTGTTGCAAAACCGGCCGAGCAAACGCCGTTCACCGCATTGCTGCTGGCCAAGATCTTGTCGGATGCTGGTTTGCCAGACGGCGTGTGCAACGTCGTGACAGGGACGGGTGTCGATACGGGCGCACCACTTACACAGCATCCAGGTGTCGATCACATTACCTTCACCGGGTCTGTTCAAACCGGCAAGGCCGTGATGAAAGCAGCGGCAGACGATGTCACCCGCGTTGTTCTGGAGCTGGGCGGCAAGTCTCCGGTGGTTGTGCTTGCCGATTGCGACAAGGAACAGGCCTTGAACGGGATCATGGGAGCGATCTTTGAAAATGCCGGTCAGATTTGCTCGGCGGGATCGCGCCTTGTGATCGAAAAGTCGATTCACGTAGAGTTTGTCTCTGCACTGGTCAAGCGCACAAAGGCGCTGAAGATTGGTCATGGTCTCAGCCAGCCGGAGCTCGGACCGGTGAACTCCGCCGAACATCTTGAAAAGATCGCAGGCTTCATTGACCGGGCAAAGGACCGGGGTGCTAAGATCGCTGTTGGCGGTAACGTCACAACGGACCCGGCCACGGGCAAAGGCTGGTTCTTTGAGCCGACCATCGTCGATGCAGTTCCGGCCAAGGATGAGCTTTCCCAGGAGGAGATCTTCGGCCCGGTGCTGACCGTGCAGGTGGCAGACGATGCAGATCATGCGCTTGAACTGGCCAATGATTGCCAATACGGCTTGGTTGCCGGCATCTACACATCGAACTTTGCCAAGGCGCATCAGCTCGCGCGCAAGATCGATGCAGGTCAAATCTACATCAATGAGTATTTCGCGGGCGGTATTGAAGTGCCGTTCGGCGGCAACAAGAAATCCGGTTTTGGCCGGGAGAAGGGCATCGAAGGTCTGAAGAGCTACTGCAAGACCAAGAGCATTGCGGCAAAGATCAGCTAATCCGTCACTTTAGCGATCGCGGTTCCGCGAAGGCCGGTTTTCCGTTCCCCGGATCCGGCCTTTTCTTTTTTTTAGGTCTCAGTCTTGCGCGACCAGCAGCAGCTCGTTGGTCACCAGGGTCGGACATTTGCCGGGTGTCGCATGCCCCTGAAACAGGCCCTTGTTGAGATCGACCGTCCGCAAGGGCAGGGACAATTTCCCGTTCTGTGACTTCCCGGCACCGTTCTTGAGCAGGGTCTCTGAGATCAGGCCGGTCATCGGTGGGCCATCTTCGAAGTGTGCGCCTGCAAGGCTGCCGAGGCCATGAACCGAGTAGCCGGCTCCGGGAAGCTTATTACCGAGTGCCGTGATGCCTTCATGAAGATCTGTAAATGGCGCAAGGGTGGTGATGAGCGCGTTGGCAGTCTTCCCAGACATCGCGTCTCGGTCTGACGTCACACGGAACAGCGAGAATTCTGTCTCCGGATCCAGCGACGCTTCGAACCGTGCACCAATGAGCCCGTAACCGGAAATGTTTGCACTTGCGGCAATCGCGAGAGTGTCAGGCAGGAGATGCCCGAGGTGCCAGGCGTCATTTTCGCGCCAGTAGGCGTGAATGTGCGCAAACCAGGCGCCATCGCGCCAGCCCAGGATCGCGGCAGCTTCCTCCAGTCTTGCGCCGTTTGACGAATGTGTATCGCTGTACCAGGCCGCGTGGCGGTCATCGACGGCCCGGTCGGGCATGACATAATCAAAGGCAGCTAGATGAACGCCGGAGAGATCAAGAACGGCCGATGAAAACCCGTTGTTATCCGCCCAGCGCCCCATGGCTTCGAGCAAAGGCTCGCCAGCTGAAACCTGACATTCAATCTTGGTGGCGTGGCACATCGCATGGGGCAGACGGTCCTGTGCCTGCGGGCCGGGATGGAGGATATCCTTCAGCGTTTGAGGAGCAGGACGCCTCATAGCAGACCTTTTTCAGTCAGGAATTCGCGCACGAGTTTCTTCGTGATCTTGCCATAGGCACTCGTCGGCATGTCCTCGATGAACAGATAGCGTGCCGGCATCTTGTAACGGGTGATTTTGTCCTTCAAAAACTCGCTGAGGTCGGCGGCGTCCGTTTGTTGGCCAGTCTCCGTTACACAGACGGCAAGGCCAACCTCTCCCCATTGCGGATCCGGAATGCCCAAAATTGCGACCTCGGAAACGGCGGGATGGGTCAGCAGGATCTCTTCGACCTCCTTGGGGTAAACATTCGACCCACCGGAAATATACATGTCTGACGCCCGCCCGGTCAGATAGAGATAGCGCTGGTCGTCCATGTGGCCGATGTCGCCGGTGCGGAACCAGCCATCCCGGAAGAATTTGGCGTTGGCGCCATCATCGTCGAGATACCCGGCGCAGACGGCTGATCCGACGACGCAGACCTCGCCAGTCTCATTCGGCCCGAGGATCTTGCCTGTCTCGTCCTGAATGCTGACTTCGATGCCAGTTCGTTCTACCCCGCAGGTTCCGACCCTGGCGTATGGTCCATCATCAACGCTGTGTTCATCCGGCCGCAGCACCGTGATGTTTCCCGTGACTTCTCCGAGACCGTAATATTGGACAAGAACCGGCCCAAGTGCTTCCAGCGCCCGCTTCTGGTCTTCGCGGTACATCGGCGCCCCGGCGTAAATGAGGTGACGGAGGCTGGAGTGATCGAATTGGTCAACACAAGGGTCATCAACCAGCCGCTTCACGATGGTTGGCACGGTGAACATGTTGGACACCTTGTGCCGTTCGATCAGCTGGAACGCGTCATGCGGCCTGAAACCGCCTTTCGGCATCAGGATGTGCGCTGAGCCGCAGGAGAGCTGGGCAATCAGTTGAAGGCCGGCCCCATGAGAAAGCGGTGCGATCACCAGCGACGCGTCGGTTTCGCCGGTTCCGGGCAAAAGATCGGCCATGTAGTTGACGACAACGAAACCGATTTGCCCGTGTGTGAGAACAACCGCTTTTGGCCGTCCCGTCGAACCGGACGTGAAGAAGAACCAGCACGGGTCATTGTGATCGACCTCCGCATTGGCTATCCGCGCGCCATTATGCTTTTCAAGCAAGGCCTCATAAGACACGCCGAACGCGCTTTCACCAATCGAGACGATGCCTGAGAGATCCGGACATGCGGCTGCAACAGCCTCAGCTTGGACCGCATACTCCGCATCACAGAGAAAGATGGTCGCCTTGGATTTTTCAGCCGCATAAGCGGTTTCGCCAGGCGCCTGCCGGAAATTACACGGCACCCAAACGGCCCCGAGCCGGAAGGCCGCCAGCATGATTTCAATCATCTGATGCGAGTTTTGCGCCTGGACCAGCATCCGGTCGCTCTTGGCGATTCCGAAATCCGATGAAAGCGCGCTGGATAGGGCCGAAACACGGCGATCAAGGTTCTGCCACGACCAGGTTTGATCTTCCCAGACAATCGCGGGACGGTTTGGCCACCGCTTGGCGTTGCGTGTCAAAAAGTGCGCAAGGTTCGCCACGCGATTGGAACAGCGCTCAATCATCAGATGAGGTCCTCCCTGGAAATCTGTGCTGACAACCTAAGGCGCAGTGGTCTGATTTGACAAGCAATATGAATGGTCTATCGGCCATTTCAATTCCCGCCCAAATCATGCAAGGATGCGCGCCGGTTAAATTTCGCATGCAGTTGCAGGACGGTTCTATGACGACTTCGCCCGACTTTGATTGGAATGATGCTTACGAAAACGGCGCCTATATTGAGGACGCTCAAAGCTATCCGGCGCGGTGGGCCGATGAAGCCCTCGAATTTCGGTCGGGCTGGATCAAAAAAGACATCGACATCATCTATGGTGATACGGACCGTCAGCGGCTGGATCTCTTTCACTCTGAGGACAAAAGCAAGGGTCTGGTGGTCTTTGTACATGGTGGCTACTGGCGCCGCTTTGACAAATCCTACTGGTCGCATTTGGCGCGGGGCGCGCTTCGAAGCGGCTGGTCTGTCTGTTTGCCTAGCTATGAATTGGCGCCAGACGTTCGTATCCCGCAGATTACGGCGCAGATCGGCACGGCACTCAACAAGGCCGCGCGGCGGGTCGAAGGACCAATCCGTCTATCAGGCCACTCTGCTGGCGGCCATCTTGTCAGCCGCATGATCTGTGCAGATACACCGCTCAATCCGGAAGTGCTCGAGCGCATCGAAAAGGTCGTCTCCATCAGCGGCCTGCATGATCTTCGGCCTTTGATGAAGACGTCGATGAATGATGACTTTTTGCTCACCGAGGCTGACGCGGTGAAAGAAAGCGCTGCCTTGCAGAAACCTGCCAAAGACTGCCCTGTGACGGCCTGGGTTGGTGGTGATGAGCGGCCTGAATTTATTCGCCAGTCACAGCTGCTGGCGGAGGCCTGGGACAACGCCAAGGTGTTTGTGGACGAAGGCAAGCATCATTTTGATGTCATCGAAGGGCTGATCGACCCGGCAAGTCCGCTGACAAGTGAGCTGCTTTCGTAATTGCATCTAGTCTTCAACGGCATAGAACCGTTGTGCCAGGCGGCGGACACCGGTGTTTTCGTAGAAGCTGATCGAGGCTGGGGGAACCAGATAGGCCACCCCGGCCTCCAGTCCGTCGCGCCAGCTTAGGCGGACTTCCGCAATCGTCCGCTCGTTCACATCAAAGACATAGAACTCCTTCGGCAGGGGTATGTCTTCATTCAGCAGGATCCGAAGGCCGCCCGCGGAGATGTCTCGCGTGGTGCAGTCGCAGATGTATTCGTTGGTCAAGCTGGCGAGTTTTGCGGGCCGCAGGCGAGTGCGCCGGCGCGGAAACAACCGCTTTTGAACGGCATCCATTGTTGCTTGCCGGTTCAAGCATAATCCTTTGAACATCTGGGACCTCAGCGGCGGGGAGATGCCGCAGGTGGCATGGGCGGGGGCGGCGCAAGTTCAGGCCGTGGCTCCAAGGCCGCCGGCGGTTCCTGACCCCGGATGAGGGGGCGACCATAATAGTTGGGATCGCCGAGCGTTGTCGGCCGGTGGGTAACGCCCGACTGTTCGTTGGCGCAGCGTTGATAGGCAAGATCATATAGGCTTTGCCAGCCCGCCGGGTAACTTCCCAGATTGTCGAGAACACTGAGCGCTCCGCCAATGGCCGCACCCCGGCGTGCGCCGCTTGGACCATCCCAAATTCCTCCGGCCACGGCTCCGCGTGCTCCGTTCTCATAGATGTTCAGATCAGCCGGATCGGGATTGACGTGGGCATTCGCGTAAGAGCGCGCATAGGCATCACAATTGACCGGTTGGGCATTTGCTGACGATACCACAACCGTGCTGGCAAGTGTCGCCAACCCCACAATAGCTGGCTTCAGGACACGCTTTTGAAGGCGATGACGAAAAGGGCTTGCTGTCAATGAGGTGCCGATCGGGCGCCAGCGTTGGGTCATTGGGATCTCCGGTCATTCCAATCCGGGTGCATGTAAGTGTGCCGGTTTCAAATCTTGAAGCACCATCGGTCACCCATGAAGGTTGTGCGGGCCTTGCGGCGCGGATTGGCAAAGGGCCAGCCCCAGACAAGCTTGGACATTTAGAACTGGCACCAATCCCGGCTGAATGGAGGTATTCGATGGAACCGGTGTTCCTGAACAAACTGGTCTCGCAAAACAACGAATGGCTGTCTGTCCGTCAGGCCGCGATTGCTGAGAACATCGCCAATGCCAACACCCCTGGTTTTGGTGCCAAAGATGTTGAGCCTTTCGTTTCGGTGATTAGCAAAACTCATCTTGCCATGACCGCGACCCATGGAAGCCATCTGGGCCAGACCATGGAGGCAGCCAAAGCCTCAGACATGGAAAAAGCTGACAGCTGGAACGTCACCCACTCCGGCAACTCCGTGAGCCTGGAACAGGAGTTGATGAAAGCCAGTGAGGTCGCGCGCGACCATTCGCTGAATGCCAGCATCGCCAAGTCGTTTCACAAAATGTACCTCGCAGCCGTTCGTCCCTAAGCCAAAGTGATCTGAACTCATGTCCGACCCCCTTTCTGCCACACTGCAAATTGCCGCCTCCGGCTTGAAGGCTCAGTCCGACCGGATGCGGATTGTTTCCGAAAACCTCGCCAACGCCCGCTCCACCGGTGAGGCTTCCGGCGATGATCCCTACCGGCGCAAGACGATTACCTTTGAAAGCGAATTCAACCGCGCAACCCAGGCCAATCTGGTCGCAGTCAAAGGGATTGGAACTGACAAGGCGCCATTCACCGTTGAATACGATCCGGGTCACCCTGCGGCGGACGTTGATGGCTATGTGAAAATGCCAAACGTCAACACGCTGATGGAACTCGCGGACATGCGCGAAACCAATCGGTCCTACGAAGCCAATTTGAAAGTCATGACGCAGGCCCGCGAAATGGTCATGCGCCACATAGACCTGTTGAGGAACTGATCATGATCAACGAAATCTCCGCGCTGACATCTGCGGCCTCGAGCGACGGTATTCTAAAGTCCTCGTCGACCACCCGCTACATGAACTCGACGCCTGAGCTGGGTGGCACGGAAGCTGTCTCCGGCCCGTCCTTTTCGGACGCTATGGCCGAGGTCTCGCAATCAGCCATCGATAAAGTGAAAAACGGAGAAGCAGCCGCAATCGCCGGCGTCGATGGTCAAGCTTCCGTTCAGCAAGTTGTTGAAGCTGTCATGCAGGCGGAATCCACGCTGCAGACCGCCATTGCCATTCGCGACAAGGTCGTGACCGCCTATCAGGAAATCAGCCGAATGACGATCTAATCGACCGCGCTTCTATCGAGAGCGATTTAATCGTCAGTCAGATTTGGCGAATTCAGGAGACGTAAAAATGAAAGCCCTTGCCATCGCTGCAACCGGCATGAGCGCCCAACAGCTCAATGTTGAGGTTGTTGCCAACAACATTGCCAATATGAACACGACGTCGTTCAAAAGGGCGCAGGCGGAATTCTCAGACCTTCTTTATCAGGCAGAGCGTCTTCAAGGCGTGCCGAACCGCGGCGGCGAAGATCCGGTTCCTGAAGGAGCGCAGCTGGGTCTTGGAGTAAAAACCGCTGGTATTCGCAAACTGCATATGCAAGGCCCGCTGACCAACACGGGCAACCAGTTCGATATCGCGCTGGACGGCCGTGGCTGGTTTGAAATTACCGGCCCGGACGATGAAACCCTTTACACCCGGGCTGGCTCTTTCAACAAGAACGCGGATGGCCGCCTGGTGACCATCGACGGTTATACAGTTGAACCGGCAATTATCGTTCCGGAAGAGACCATCGAAGTGGTGATCAATGAAACCGGGCAGGTCTATGCCAAGATCGATGGCGAGATCCAGCCACGTGAAATCGGCCAGCTGTCTCTTGCAAATTTTGCAAATGATGTCGGTCTCGAACCGGTTGGTGGAAATCTCTTCCGAGAGACGCCGGCCTCCGGTGCTCCGGTTGCCGGTGTTCCTGGTGATCCTGGCTTCGGTGTTGTCCGCCAGGGGTATCTGGAATCGTCCAATGTCGATCCTGTGAAGGAAATCACGGCGCTCATTTCCGCCCAGCGCGGGTATGAGATGAACTCAAAGGTCATGAAAGCTGCGGATGAAATGGCCAATACCGTGACCAATGGCATCCGCTAGAAAAGGCGGTTCACGAAATGACCAAAGCCCTGAAACGCGTCGCCTTCTTTTTGTTTGTGCTAACCGCAGCTCCTTCGGCATACGCAGCGAGCATTGAATTGCCGGTTGCCCGCCAAACGATCCCAGCTGGTAGTGAAATCGGCCATCGGGACTTGGTGGAGCGCAAGTTCCCCAGCCGCACTGCTACACAGTTCGCGGTTGCCTCACATCGGAGCCAGCTGGTCGGACAGGTGACCCGGCGCACACTGTTGCCCGGCCAGCCGATCCCGATCAACTCGGTCGAAAAACCGTTGCTGGTCAAACGGGGCGAACCGGCCCGGCTGGTGTTTCAGGAACAAGGTCTGGTCATCATCATGCAGGTCGAGGCGCTGCAAAACGGGGGCGCGGGCAGTTTCGTGCGTGTTCGAAACGTCGACAGCGGTTTGGTCGTGTCCGGAAGAGTTCAGCAGGACGGCACGATCCGCGTGGAGAATTGATTTATGTTCCGTATTTTCATTTGCCTGTTGGCGGTTTTGACCGCTGTACCGGCGACCGCGATGGTGCGGATCAAGGATATTGCCACGTTGCAAGGTGTGCGTGACAACCAGTTGGTCGGTTACGGCCTGGTTATTGGTTTGAAGGGGTCTGGCGATACGTTGCGTAACTCCCCCTTCACCGAGCAGTCTCTTCAGTCGATGCTCGACAGTCTTGGGGTGAATGTTCGCGAAACGCGGCTCAGGACGAGGAATGTCGCCGCTGTTGTTGTGACGGCCGAAATGCCGTCCTTTATCGGCAAGGGATCGACCATCGATATCAGCGTCTCTTCTTTGGGCGATGCCACGTCATTGGCAGGCGGTACGCTGGTTGCCACACCATTGCTTGGGGCGGATGGTCAGATTTACGCTGTAGCTCAAGGACCGGTTGCAGTGTCCGGGTTCGCGGAACTCGGTGCAGCAGAAAGCTTGACCCAGGGAATTCCAACCGTCGGCCGTATCCCGAATGGCGGGCTTATCGAGCGGAACCTGCCGGCGAAGTTTTCGCAAATTCCCGATCTTGTGCTGGAACTGTCCAATCCGGATTTCAAGACGGCTGTCCGCATCACCGACGCAATCAACCGGTACACCCGGGAGCGCTATGGAGTGCGGGTCGCTAAGGAACGCGATTACCGGTCCGTAGATTTGACGCCTCCACCGAAGGTGAGCTTGACACGTTTCATCGCGGAAATTGAATCCATCCGCGTCCGGCCGGATCAGAGCGCCAAGGTCGTGATTGATGAGCGCACGGGAACCGTTGTGATCGGCAAGGACGTTCAGATTTCTACGGTGGCCATAACTCATGGAAATCTGACAGTCCGGATTTCCGAAGCACCGGAAGTTTCCCAGCCGGCACCGTTTTCTCAAGGGGAGACTGTTGTCGTCCCACGGACTTATGTGGATGCGCAGGAAACCGGTGGGCGGCTTGCGGTTGTCGGTGGAACCGATCTTCCGACACTGGTGCGGGGCCTCAATCGGATCGGCCTACGCCCGACCGGGATCATTGCAATCCTGCAGGCGATCAAGACAGCAGGGGCTCTTCAGGCGGAACTGGTTGTTCAATAAACCAGCAGGCCAAACAGGTCAGCAATCTCGAACAAGGCGCCGCGGTTTTGCGGCGCCTTTTGTTTTCAGGGCATCAACAGCCTCGCGCAAGCTCGATCGGCGAATGTCCAATCAAACGGGTCACTCGCAAAGGACAATGTGTTCATGTCTAAATTCGTGGATGAATGCCGAAAAGCCGGCATTCTGACATGCCTGGCTCTTCAATTGATCTGCGCGGGGAGCGCGGCGCAGGCACAAACACCGCCGCAAAAGCCGCAAGAGGCGGCAGCTGCCCCGGCGCAACCGGCCATCCCGTATCGTGACAGCCAGCTTTACTGCAAGAACATCGCCGAAGCGGCGAGCGACGCCCGGATCCAGTGGCAGACTTGGAAGATGATTGCCCTGGAAGGGCGCCTCCAAGCGCGGATTGCCGAGTTGCAACGCAAGGAGCGCGAGTTCGAGGCCTGGGTTGAACGCCGCGAACAGCTTCTGGAGCAGGTCGAGGACCAAGTCGTCAGCATCATTGGCCGGATGCGTCCGACTGCCGCCGCAGAACAGCTTTCCACCACCGAAGAAGAAGCTGCGGTTGGCGTTCTTTTGAAGCTGAAAGCACGTGTTGCCAGCGCGATCCTGGATGAAATGGAGCCCGCAAGGGCAGCGCAGCTGACGCAGACCATGATGGGCTTCACCGACCCCGAAATACAACGGAGATTTTGATGCGCCTGATGCTTGTTTCTTTAGGGGCCGTATTGCTCTCCGGCTGTGCCGGGCAACTGGAAGATATCGGCCGTGCCCCGGAAATGACCCCGGTTGGCTACGGGTTGGCCAACCGGCCTGCAACCGTTTACCCGCTCGGCACGTTCAACAAGGGCGGGATCAAGGACTACAATTCGCTGTGGCGCAATGATCGCGAGAATTTCTTTGCTGATCCAAGGGCCAAGAAAATCGGCGACGTCCTGACTGTTGTAATCCAGATCGACGACCGTGCGGAACTCGACAACACGTCTGAGCGCGGCCGGTCTGCCGACATCGGTATTGGCGGTTCCTATTCAGCCGGCAGCAACAACAGCACATCGGGCGGCCAGGCAGAGCTCAACGGCAATTCCGGGTCTTCGTCTGCAGGATCCGGGTCCATTGATAGATCTGAGGAGATTGAACTCTCTGTTGCTGCCATCGTGATCGACCGTCTTCCCAATGGGAACATGGTGATCTCCGGTTCACAGGAAGTTCGTGTGAACTACGAGATGCGCATCCTCAATGTCGGAGGGATCGTCAGACCGCGTGACATCGAGAGCAACAACACCATCCCGTACGACAAGATCGCAGAGGCCCGTATTTCCTACGGTGGCCGCGGCCGGATCTCAGAGGTCCAACAGCCGGGTTGGGGCCAGCAGATCTATGACATCGTCACACCGTTCTAGGCTGGAAGGGATCGAATATGTCTAACAGTCTTGTGCCCTTTGAAGGGCCGGAAACCGGTGACGCAAAATCCAATTTCATGGCAGCGCTTATCCTGATTAGTTTGATTGGTGCAGGCGCCGGTGCCGGACTTGCGAAAATCGTCTCCGACATGACCGAAACTGCAGTTCATGGCCGGATCCGGGATGCGCAGACCTTCAGTCAGACCTTGCCGTTTTCACCTTCCACCCGCCTGCAGCGGCTTGAGCCCCTAGTGACCAACTTGGCAACACCGCCCAGCACATGGATACGGGTTCAGGCAACGCTTTTGCTGGAAGACGAGCCGGAAACAGACGTATCTGTTCTGCGCAAGCGGATCGAGGACGATTTTCTGAGTTTCCTGCGCACATTGACCCTGGCGCATCTGGAAGGCGGGGTTGGCTTGCAGCACTTGCGCGAAGACCTGAATGAGCGCGCCAAGGTGCGCAGCAAGGGCAAGGTTCGCGAAGTAATCCTGGAGTCTGTGGTTATCCAATGATGAGGTTGTTTTTAACCGTTGCCGCTTTGTTTGTTCTGACTGGAGCCGCAGCGGCGCAGGTGCCGGATTTGTCTGCCTTGCTGCCGGAAGGCGAGGGCAGTGCGTCGGGCCGCATCATCCAGATGATCATCTTGCTCACGGTGCTGTCTTTGGCACCGGGCATCTTGATCATGGTCACCAGTTTCATCCGGTTCGTGATTGCCTTTTCGTTTCTCCGGTCTGGTATTGGTCTGCAGACGACACCCGGCAATCTGATCCTGATTTCGCTTGCGCTTTTCATGACGTTTTACGTCATGGCGCCAACCTTCGACCGGGCATGGGAAGATGGTGTCCGGCCATTGATGAACAACGAGATCACCGAGGAAGAGGCCTATGTGAAGATCACCGAGCCGTTTCGCGAGTTCATGCTGAGCCAAGTGCGCGAAAAGGATCTGGTGCTCTTTGACGATCTCGCGGTCGGCCGGGTGACCGATGGATCGGCGGCCTCAGCCGAGGAGGTGGAGCTGCGCGTCCTCATTCCGGCCTTCATGATCTCCGAATTACGGCGTGGATTTGAGATCGGGTTTTTGATCGCGCTGCCGTTTCTAGTGATCGATATGATCGTGGCTACCATTACCATGTCGATGGGCATGATGATGCTACCCCCGACCGTGATCTCCCTGCCATTCAAGGCCTTGTTCTTCATCCTGATCGACGGATGGAACCTGCTGGTTGGCAGCCTTGTGAGGTCATTTTTCTAAGCGGGAATAACAGTTAGGAATGAAAACGGGCGGGGCCATCGGCTCCGCCTTTGTTGTTTTGGCGATCGACTGAACCAAACAAAAATAACCCTTGGTCGCTCAAGGAACACGACCGTTGTGAGGTGTTTCAAGACCAAAACAGATTTTTGTGTGCCGAAACTCACGGAAAAATCCGCTTTGTGTCATTCCCCCGTTTGAAATGCGGAAAAGAATCAACTTGAAATGATCCACGTAAGCTTCGCGCAAGGTTTGTGCTCTAGCTTGCAAATCACACGACGGGTTGAGCAAATCCTACCAACGCTCAAAAGCATGATGCTGCCCCGCCGTCCCGGTGTAACTCCGGAATGTCCCATCCTCAAAACTTATGATTTGAAAGGGACATATCATGTCTAGCTTGCTTACTAACAGCTCCGCAATGACCGCTCTGCAAACGCTGAGCATGACCAACAAAAACATGGCGACAACGCAGAACCGTATCTCTACCGGTCTGCGCGTGAACGATGCGGCTGACAACGCTGCATACTGGTCCATCGCAACGACCATGCGTTCTGACGTTGGTGCCTTGTCTGCGGTCCAGGACTCTCTCGGCCTCGGTGCTGCCACCCTTGACGTGACTTTCACCGCTATCAACTCCACAGTTGATACTCTTAACGAAATCAAGGAAAAGCTGGTTGCTGCCAAGGGTCAAACCGACTCTGGCCGTGAGAAAATTCAGGAAGACATCTCTAACCTGCAGAAGCAGCTTGAAACGTATGCGAACTCCGCGGTTACGTCTTCTGGCGACAACTGGCTGGTCCGTGATCCTGCGACCCAGGACATGCAGCCGGATGTGGTTGGATCGTTCACCCGTAATTCGGATGGTTCGACGCGTATTGAGCAGATCACTGTAGATCTGGCAAATGTGTTCCTGATCGATAGCGCAGCCGATACCGGCTTGCTCGACAGCGACATGGTTGCTGACCTTCAAGTGGCCGCTGATGCCGCCGCCACAGCAGATGGTGGTACGCCGCCGGTCGATCTTTCTCGCCTGACAGGTGGTACCGCCAGCATCCTGACAATCGACATCTCCAACCTCGATGAGAGTGCAAACGACAAATATGTCGTTGACGGTCTTGTCGCAGTTGTTGACCAGAAGATTGCAGCATTGACTGATGCGGCAACGACAATCGGTTCTTCAAAGAAACGTGTCGACTCCCAGATGGACTTTGTGAAGGCCCTGTCTGACTCTTACACTCGCGGTATCGGTCAGCTGGTTGACGCAGACATGAATGCGGAATCCACCCGCCTTCAGGCTCTGCAGACCCAGCAGCAGCTCGGCATTCAGGCTCTGTCCATCGCAAACCAGGGCGCACAGAACATTCTGTCCCTGTTCCGTTAATCTTCACCGATTTCCGGATGAGAGGCCGCGCCCTTTTGGGCGCGGTCTTTTTTTTTGTTTTGGAATCAGCCCCTTCGCCAAAACATGACAGGCTCGCACAAGCTCCGGATCCGATAGTGCAGGGAACTTGAGACGAACGTGCATGAAGGGGTTATGCATGCCGGGCCGTGAACACGCCGAAAAACTTTGGGCCAACTTGATGGAATTGGGCATGCGCCGATTGATTGCGCTTGCTCTGATTGGCCTTGCGACCATCGCCACAGTTGGTGCTGGCGCATTTTATTTGAGCCGGCCGGAAACGACGCCGCTTTACACAGGCCTAACCGGCGAGGACGTGTCGCGGATCGGCTCCGCCTTGCGCGACGCCGGTATTCCGTTTGACGTCAACTCTGAAGGCGATGCGGTCATGGTCAGTCATGGCCAGACGGCCAAAGCAAGGATGCTGCTTGCCGAAAAGGGGCTGCCACGCGGCGCGAACTCCGGCTACGAGCTGTTTGATGATCTCGGGTCCCTGGGCCTGACATCCTTCATGCAGGAAGTGACGCGGGTTCGGGCGCTGGAAGGCGAACTCGCCCGCACAATACAGCTGATGAAAGGCATTCGCGCAGCGCGGGTCCATATCGTCTTGCCCGAAAAAGGCTCCTTCCGCCGCGACCAGCAGCCACCATCGGCCTCTGTCGTCATCCGGTCTGATATCCCGGATGATGTGCGCACCGCCGACGCCATCCGGCACCTTGTCGCGGCCGGCGTTCCGGGTATGGAAGCCGCAAAGGTTACGGTGCTGGATACGACCGGCGGCATACTCGCGGCGGGAAAGGACCCGACCAAAGCGTCTGCGGGCCAAATGGCAACCCTTGAAACGGCCGTCAGCAACCGGATCCAAGAAAACGTCCGCAAGACGCTGACACCCTATCTTGGTCTCGACAACTTTCAGGTTAGCGTTGCAGCAAAGCTCAATACCGACCGGAAGATGATTGCCGAAACCATCTTTGACCCGGATTCGCGGATCGAACGGTCCGTGCGCACAATTCGTGAAAACGAAAATGCGGAAAACTCTAGCGCGGCAACGCCAGTGACTGCGGAACAAAACCTGCCAGATGAAAATGTTGAAGCAGATGGCGGAGAACGGTCTCTGGAGGAAGCGGAACGGCGCGAAGAGACCGTCAATTATGAAATCTCGTCCAAACGGATCGAAACATCCCAAGACGGTTACCGAGTTGACCGCTTGTCCATTGCCGTCCTTGTCGACCGGGCGCGCTTGGCGGCTTCCCTTGGCGGATCACCCACACAATCCCAGATCGAAGAACAGGTTCGTGAGATCGAAGCGTTGGTGGCATCTTCTGCAGGCGTCGCTGAAGAGCGGGGCGATCTTGTAAAAGTCTCCGTTGTCGACTTCGTCGATGGCGGCCGGGATCTGGAGCCGATCCCGCCGATCGGTGTCACCGAGTATCTGCTCCGTCAATCCGGCAACATCATCAACGCACTGGCGATCCTGACGGTGTCCATGCTGGTGATCTGGTTCGGGTTGCGTCCTGCTGTTGCTGCCCTCGTGCCGCAAGTGAACAGCGAGCAGGCCGAAATGGCAGAAATCGGTCTCTTGCCGGAAGGCGCAGAAGATGCCGCAGATCCCATGGATGGCGAGACCGGTTTCCTGATGCCGCCGGACCATTCCGATCTGCTTCAGGACCTCAACAGCAAGCGGAACAAATCCGCCCTGAAGAAGCTGGAATCCCTATTGGAGTTCAACGAAGAGCAGTCTGCCGCGATCCTGCGCCAGTGGCTCTATGACACGGAGCGCACCTGATGACCGCATCTGCAGCCGCCCATATTCCGGTTTTTTCGGCCCCGACTTTCAAGTCTTTTGATCCTGAAGACGCCCTGATGGTTGACGTGATCATGCCGGATCACGAACCGGAACCTGTTCTGAGCGAGGAAGAGCTCCGGCGCGCGGAATATGAGCGTGGATTGAGTGAGGGAGACGAGCGTACCCGTCATCACTACGAGGCCCTCCTTGAACAGGAACGCGAGAAACATGCAAGGGATCTGGCGGAAGAGCAGATCCGCTTTGAGATGCGGGAATCTGCAAATGTCGCAGCCGCGATCGATGGTTTTCTCGAGATCACGGAAAAACGTCTGTCCTACTCGGTTTCCAAGCTACTGATGCCTTTCCTAAAGCAAAACGTCGTTGACCAGCTGGTCAGGGCCTTCGCCGAGCAACTGACACAACTGGCAGAGGTGCCTGGTGGAACAACTATCCGGATGCGTGGACCGGAAACACTTGTCGCTCACGTGCTCCAGCAACTGCCGGACTTGAAAGACCGTATTCAGGTTCAGCCGGCCGACCAGGTCGAGTTGGAAGCGATTTTCGATGAGACCGTTATCGAAACCAGGCTGGAAGACTGGTTGGGCCAGCTCGACGCGTTGCAGCTTGAGGAGACGGTCTGATGGACAATATGCCGAATGAAATTGTGATTGTCCGACGCCGCAACAACTGGGACGATGACGAAAAGCCCCATGGCGTTTGGAAAATTGCCTATGCGGACTTCATGACGGCATTGATGGCGTTTTTCCTGGTCATGTGGCTGATCAACGTGACCGACGAAAGCGTCCGCCGCGGTGTCGCGCAATATTTTAATCCGGTCAAACTGGCCTCGACAGCTCCCAACCGGAAGGGCCTCAATGACCCGATCGTCAATGGTGATACGAACGAAAACGGCACCAAACTGTTTACCGGAAAGCTCGGTGGAACGGATGAGCAGGAAAGCACCCTGGAACGGTCCGGAGAAGCGGACGTGGAAACGGAAGGGGTGAGTGCATCGGATGCTGATGAGATAAAAGCAACGGCGGGCGCTCAGGCGACCTCTGGGGAATTCACCCAATCTCATCCAGAGTCCATTTTGTTCACTGATCCATACGCAGTGCTCGATACGCTCGCCCAGAAAATCAATGTCGCCCGGACGATGGAATCCAATCCGGAGGGCATTGGTTCAGGCCTGGAGAAGGAACAAGGCGCCCTCGGTGGTGAGGCCTACCGGGATCCGTTCGACCCGCAGTTCTGGCAATTCCGGCCGGGCCGCGGTGTTGACGGCGCAGCTGCCGAAACAGCTGGTTTGCCGACGCGGCCGGGCACCGGAAACGGCGCAGGTCAAAGCGGCGATCAAACAGACGGTGACAAGTCCTGGAGTGCGCCCTTCGAAACCGATGGCACCACAGAGCAGGCCCAAACTGAAAGCGGAACCGGACCAACCAGCGAAGCCGGAACGGCATCGGGCGATGGTCCTTCCGAACTTAACGGAACTGCACAGAACCAGATCGTTGCGCATATAAGTCGCAGAGATCAGGAAAACGCTGTTCCGGCCGAAACCGAAGGTGGAGCAACTGAAGCCGAGCCTGTACCCGGAGCTCGTTTGGTCGCCGAACTCTTGACAGTCCTGGAGGCTGCGGAGGGTACGTTACTGGAAAACACCGCTGCGCAGATAACAGTCGTCCGGCAAGATGATGGGGCGTTGATCAGCCTGACCGACGATCAGAACTTCGGCATGTTTGCCATAGGCTCGGCTGAGCCGCGTCCGGAACTGGTGAGCTTGCTTGAACGCCTTGGCAAGGTGATTTCCAAAACCGAAGCGCAGATTGTCATAACCGGCCATACAGATGCCCGGCTGTTCAAAAGCAAGACCTATGACAACTGGCGGCTGTCTTCGGCTCGAGCTCATATGGCGCTGTATATGCTGTCGCGCGGCGGGGTTGGATCGGACCGGTTCGTGCGCATTGAAGGCGCCGCCGATCGGCACTTGAAAAACGCGGAAGATCCGTTTGCGGCGAGCAACCGGCGGGTGGAAATCTACCTGCTGGAGGAGGTTTCGGAATGAACCAGTACAATTGGTCAACTCAGTTTCGGTGGGTAAATCATACTACTGCCACCGTCGCCGCGATCCTTGGAGCTGTGGTGGTCTTCGCGGGCCAGGCAACAGCAAACCCAATTGCCAAAGAGCCATTTGAGATGGTGCGCGCGCTTCAAAGCGCACAGGAGCAGGTTGCTTCAGGCAGTGATTCAGCTGCGGCCATGCAGCGGGCCTTGCTCGAAAAAATGGATGAGGCATTTCTGCAGTTACCGCCGGAAGCCTGGCAGGATCCGCGCAATGCCCGGGCATCGGTCATTCATCTTCTGAGCGGCGGTAATCCTGAGGTTATACGTCATTTGCTGACGTTGACCCCGGCGCCAGTCATAGACTTGAACTTGATGGAAGCGTCCTTGGCCTATGTTGAAGGCCGCGAAGAGGACATGCTGATCCGCCTTGCCGATGTGGACCCGCTAAATCTTCCGCCGAGCCTTGGTGGGCACATAGCTTTGGTAAAAGCGGTTCCCTACATCCAGACCGATCCGGTCCGGGCGATGGAGCTTTTGCAGATCGCGAGCCTCTTGATGCCAGGAACGCTGGTTGAAGAAGCTGCGCTTAGGCGCGAGGTCTTGGTCGCCGGACTGGTCGGGGACATTGAACGCTTCCGGACGCTTTCGATCCGCTATCTGCGTCGGTATCGGGCCTCGGTCTATTCCGGTGATTTCCGGCGCCGGTTCGCCATTGCCCTCGACACGCTCGGTTTCGTGGAAGACCAGGACAAGTTTGATCTGCTTTACGGCGTGCTTGAAGAGTTCGAGGACGACAGCCGCCGGGGGCTGTACATGCGGCTTGCGCGCTCGGCTTTGTTGGGTGGAAACCTTCAGATCGCTTCTAAGGCGACCGATCAGGCTCAAATGCTTGCCGTTGCAGGAACTGCGGAATACGAACTTTTGAAAATCTATCAGGTTGCGACCCGACTGAACCGGGAAGCGATTAAACCCAACCGGGATCTCTTGTGGACGGTGAACAAGGCTGCCCTAACGCCGGAGGATCTGGATTTTTTGTATGCAGTGAACACCGTTCTCAACTCGATCCGTCATTTTCCGGATCCTCCCGACAACTTCATTGGAGCCTTTAATTCCGGCGGAACACTTGGAACGCCAGCGGAACGTGAATGGCTCACGGCCGACATGGAACTTGCGGAGTTGTTGTTGCGCCGCACCGAAACACTGCTGGCGCAGGCTGGAGACGTGAAGAAATGACTGTAACTTCGCATGTAATGATCCGCACGCCCTCCAAAGCTCCCGTCGGCGGAGACGGGAACCAGGGGGAGGGCGGCAAGAACACAGGAAAAGATGTCGCGGATCAGTTTCGGGCCATGATGTCGGATTTGAAGGCTGTCGATGGCAATGCAAAGGATGGCGACCGGAAAGCGGTAACCTCTCAGGGTTCGGAGCAGACAGACACTGCGACAGGCGAAGAAACCACAGACGCTGTCAAATCAGAAGCCGTTGGCAAGCCGGCACCATCATCGTTCAGTGTAGCCAATTTGACGGATGCCATCCGAAAGGCGTCCCAGACAGTCTTGGGTGCCCAACCCGCCGGAAAAGAAAGCGCTCAAGGGCAAGACGCTGCTGAAACCCAGTCTACTCAGCACTCCATGCCGGCTGCTGCCGCGTTGCCTCTTGGAACCGTCCTTGCCACACGTACCGGGCAGGGGATGCCGCAACCAGCGCAGGGCACTTTTCCAGGAACGGCATCGCAGAATATGGCTGGTCAGCAAACTATGTTGGCTCAAAATGCAGCAAACGGCGCACAAGTTGCTGCTGGTGAAGCTGCAAAGACCGGGACATCATCGCTTTTCGCTCAGTTCGGTATCGAACCCGAACGTGTTGGCGAGGGGGCAACAGGTACGGCCGCAGCCCGCAATGCCTTGCCGGAAGAAGCCGCCGGAACGGTCAAGGTCCTGCGCCAGGAAACGCATTTTGCGCCGAACATGCGGCTTTCACCTGCACAACAGGTGGGTGAGCAGATCGCAACGGCCCTCAAGGACATGCCGGTCGACACTGGCCGTACTCAAGGTGGGTTGACCCACAAAGCCGAAGGGCCGGTTCTGAAGACTTTGGAAATCCAGCTGACCCCGCATGAGCTTGGCACAGTCAAAGTCTCGCTTCGTATGGTCGGCGAGACTGTTGAAGTAACCTTGGCGACCAGCAAGGCACAGACAGCCGAGCTGTTAAAACAAGATAGGCAACTGCTGGATCAGATGCTTCGGACCACAGGGTTTAAAGCCGACACGATCACGATCCAGGCCGCCGATGACCGTGGCACCGTGACCACCAACGCCTCCAACTCCAGCTCCACGCAAGGTCAGCAAGGCACAAACGGTGGCGCGTTCGGGGACCAGCAGAACCAGAACGCACCCGGGAATGGCACCGGAGGCCGCGGCGAACAGGCCGGTGGCAACGATGAAAGCGGTGCTTTCCCCGGTTTCGAACCGGCACGGGAGCAAAGTGATGAAGACGGCTCTGGCAAACGCCTTTCTGATGGCATCTATATGTAGTGCAGCAGTACTTCGCCCAATTCCGGCGTTCGCGGAAATTCAAAACGTCTGCGAACGCGAAATGGTGGCGGCATCACGCAAATATCAAGTCCCGCTCGGGATCCTCTACGCTGTGGGTCTGACCGAGACCGGCCGGCGCAACTCCCTTTATCCGCATGCCTTGAATATCGAAGGCAAATCGGTGTTTCCGCCGAGCCGGACAGCTGCGCGCCGGGATATTGAGGCTGCGCACAAGAATGGCAAGAAGCTGATCGATATCGGCTGCATGCAGATCAATCATCATTACCATTCGGATCAGTTCCGTTCCGTGGATCACATGCTTGATCCGCGGGCAAACGTGCAATATGCCGCACGGTTTTTGAAGGAGCTGCGTGGCCGCCAAGGCTCATGGACCATGGCGGTAGCCCGCTATCATGCCGGTCCAAACAACGATCCCGCCCAGAAGCGCTATGTCTGCACGGTGATCCGCAACATGGTTGCATCGGGTTTCGGCAACTGGACCAAAAACTCCAAAGCATTCTGCGGCGCTTGAACGTTAAAACCCGCCGCCGCGAGTGTCGAGTAGTCCGCTTCTTGATCCCGATATTTAAAGTTTAAGATAAATAAGTTTCTGTAATAATTGATAAAACCGATCCTTGGCTACAGCTTCGCGCAAGCTGGATCGGTTTGACTGTCACCAGTTGAATTGGAAACTGGAGACATTCCATGGGTCTTTCTGGGATTATGCGCACCGGTGTGTCCGGCATGAACGCGCAATCGAGCAAGCTCGGCGCAGTCGCCGACAACATCGCGAACTCAAGCACCACCGGATATAAGCGGGCGGAAACCGAATTCGCGTCCCAGGTTCTCGCCCAAGGTGGTGGATCGTACAATTCCGGCGGCGTTCAAGCGCATACCAAATACGCCATTTCCGACCAGGGCTCCATGAGCTTCACGACCTCGAAGCTTGATCTGGCAGTTGACGGGAATGGGTTTTTCATTGTGTCCGACAGCACCGGTGCGGGCGCATCTCAAGCCCTGACGCGTGCAGGATCCTTCGTTCCGGACGGCCAGGGGTATCTTGTCAACACAGCTGGCATGTATCTGCAAGGCTATCCGATTACCACCGGCAATGCACCGTCTGTGGTCGCAAATGGTCTGGGCGGCCTGGAGCCGGTCAACATCACACAAAATCAGCTCGAAGCAACACCGACGAGCACTGCGACATTGCATGCCAACGTTGATGAAGATTCCGCAATTGTTGCGGCTGCCAACTTGCCGTCTGCAAACGCTGCGACTGCCGAGTACTCTCACAAGACATCCTTGGTCGTGTACGACAATCTCGGCAATGAAGTAACGTTGGATGTCTATTACACCAAGACGACGGACACGCCGCCGACAACCGACTGGGAAGTGACCGTTTACAACGCGGCTGACAGGGATCCGGCCACGGGAGGTTTCCCTTATGGTGCCGGCAACATCGGGACAAGCACCATTCAGTTTGACACAACGACCGGTCAACGGACAGGTGCGGTGACTGCAGTCAACATTACGGTGCCGAATGGTGGCACCTATGACATTGATCTGACCAACTCCACCTACACCGATGCGGGATTCACAGTCACCAATGTGGATGCTGACGGGAACGCACCGAGCTCCGTTGAGAAGGTGGAATTCGGTGAAGACGGGACCTTGTACTCGATCTACACAAACGGCGACCGCCGGCCGATCTACAAGATCCCGCTCGCCGATGTGCCGAGCCCGGACAAGTTGGATCCGGTGTCCGGCAACATCTACCGGCCGTCGATCGATTCAGGCGATGTCCGGGTGGGTTTCCCGGGTGACGGCGGTCTTGGTGAGCTGGCCGTTGGCGCGCTCGAAGGCTCCAACGTGGATCTCGCCAACGAACTCACATCGATGATCGAATCCCAGCGCACCTACACGGCCAATTCCCAGGTCTTCAAGGCCGGCTCCGATCTGATGCAGGAACTGGTCAATCTGGTCCGTTGATGCCGTTCAGCATTGAAACTTGAAAGTATTAAGTCATGAGTTTGTCCGTCGCCCTGCAGGTGGCCCAGTCAGCGCTGGCTGCCCGTCAGACAGAATCCTCAGTGATCGCCCGTAACATCACGGGTGCTCAGGAACCGGGATTTTCGAAAAAATCTGTGCAATTGAGCACGATGTACACTTCGTCCGGTCAAGCAGGCGGCCTTCGTGTTAACGGCGTTGCCCGCATGGCGGATAGCGCCCTTTACGCGTCACTGTTGACCTCCACATCCGTTGGGACATCCCAGCAGGCAAAGTTGGATGGCATTACCCGTATGGCGGAGACGATCGGGGACACCGAGCTCGAAACCTCCCCGGCTGCCCTTTTGGGAGAACTTCAGAAAACGCTACAGAATTATGCGTCGGATCCCAACAATTCGGTGATGGCTCAAGACACGCTGCAGTCGGCAAAGAACATGGCAGCAAGCCTTCGGTCTGGTTCCGATTTTGTTCAGGAAGTGCGCGCAAATGCTGATAGCGACATGGCAACATCGGTCCGCGAGATCAACTCGCTTCTTGGCGAGCTGGAAAATCTCAATTCAACGATCGTCAAAGGCACTCAGAACGGAGCAGATGTAACTGATGCCTTGGATGACCGGGATCAGGTGCTGCTCGCCTTGTCCGAAGAGATCGGCATCAAGACCATGGACCGGGCCAACGGAGATATCGTTGTCTATACAGACAGTGGTGTGACCCTATTTGAGACTTCAGCACGCGAAGTCTCCTTTGCTTCGACAACCACTTATTCTCCCGGGACAGTCGGAAGTGCCGTTATCGTGGATGGCGTTCCTGTGACTGGTTCCGGAGCAATCATGCCGATTTCATCCGGCCGCCTGCATGGGTTGGCCGAACTGCGCGACGATACCGCGGTTGCGTATCAGAGCCAGTTGGACGAGATTGCCCGGGGCGTGATCGAAGCATTCGGGGAGTCCAACGGCGACGCAGGTTTGTTCACTTGGTCAGGAGCGCCTGCCATTCCTCCCGGTGCGACACATTCGGTAGGTTTGGCCGCTGACATCATTGTCAACCCGAACGCAGACCCTGACCAAGGCGGCAGCCTTGATCGTATTCGTGATGGTTTCTCGGTCGCCTACAATCCGGCCGGGGACGCCGGTTTCTCTGCCCGTCTTCAAGAACTGGTTGGAGCTTTTGATACCAGCCGGACATTCGCCGGCAGCGTCGAACTGGATCCAGACGCCAGTCTCAACTCATTTGCTGGTTCGTCCGTCAGTTGGTTGGAAAATGGCCGTAAAACTCTGACGAAAAACGTCGAAATCCAATCCGTTATTGTTGGCCGAACCGCCGAAAACCTAAGCAACACAACTGGTGTGAATATCGACGAGGAACTGACGTTGCTTCTCGAAGTAGAGCGGGCCTATGCGGCCGCGTCCCGTTTGATCACTGCCGTCGACACCATGCTCGAAGAACTGATGATGGCCACGAGGTAACCGACATGAAAACGACATTTATCTCCACATTCATGCTGGCGGATTCGTCACGGCGGAACATCCTCAGCCAATCGACTTTGGTCAACAAATTGGGTGTCGAACTGTCTTCTGGACGAAAATTCGACATCGGACTGGATCTCGGCGCGCGGACCGGTGAGAGCGTTTCTGTGCGTTCGGAATTCAATTTTCTGAACGGGATCAAGGATACCAATGCATTGGCAGAGTCCCGCTTGGCGGTAAGCCAAGCTGCGATGGACGACATGTTGACCGATGCCCAGGCTTTCATGGCGACGTTGGTTGCATTGAAGGAAGACCCAACGACCGCCGACATTGTGAAGGCTGATGCTGAGGGCAATATGGGCCTGCTGGTCTCCCGCCTGAACAGCCAGCAGAACGGCTACTTCATTTTCGGCGGGATCAACTCCGCCAACACTCCGTTTGCGGACTATTCTGATCCGGCGTCGCCGAACAAAGTGGCGGCAGATGCCGCATTCCTCGCAGAATTTGGTTTCGATCAGTCTAACCCCGGAGTTCCCGGGATTACAGGTACTGCGATGACCACTTACCTATCCGGCAACTTCGATGCGATGTTCCAGACACCGAATTGGGAAGCCACCTGGTCAACAGCATCTGACACTCCGCTTTCCAGCCGCATTTCAGCAAGTGAAACTGTTGCCACCTCTGCAAGCGCAAATGAACCAGCCTTCCGGGAACTCGCCAAGGCCTACACCATGATGTCAGACCTTGGAAATGAGGCACTGAGTGATGAGGCTTACAAGGTTGTCGTTGACACTGCGATCCAGACCCTTGGATCCGCGATGAACAACCTCACAAGCGTGATGGGCAAAATGGGCACTGTTCAAGAACAGGTCAAACTCGCCGGTGAAAGACTGGATGTCCAAACCAACATTCTGAACACCCGGATCAACGACCTAGAGCTTGTCGACAAAGAGGAAACGTCGGTGCGCCTTACCACGGCCCTGACGCAGCTTGAAACCACCTATGCCGTGACTTCGCGGATGCAGGGCTTGAGTCTGCTGAATTTCATCTGAACCGATAAGTGGCGCACCACCTATTTCAACTGAGCACCAGAGAGGGGCCATGTACAATTTGTCTTACGCTGAGGTGATGGATGACCTTTGCATTGACGACAGGCTGAACGAACACAAGGCGATGTGCATCATCATCGCGAAGCTGACCGCGGCACATGAAAAAGGTGTCCGGTCACCAGAAGCCGTCGATGCCTTGTTTTATACGCGCAGGGTTTGGGGGTTCTTCATGGAGAACCTTGCGGATGACGCAAACCAGCTCCCTGACGAAACACGGGCCAATCTGATCTCGGTCGGTATCTGGGTGCTGAAAGAGGCTGAAGCCTTGCGGCAATGGGAGAGGGAGGACTTCTCCGACATCATCGAGATCAATTCCATCATCAGGGACAGTCTGGCGGGGTAAGCTCATGAAGATTGCACTCAAATCAGGGGAACGTCTCTTTATCAATGGCGCGGTGATCCGCGCTGAACGCAAGACATCGATCGAGTTGATGAACGATGCCGTGTTCTTGCTGGAGTCTCATGTGCTTCAGCCAGAAGAGGCCACTACGCCGCTGAAACAACTCTATTTCATCCTGCAGACGATGATCATGGATCCCGCGGCAGCGCCTGCGGCCAAGGATATGTTTCACGTCGTGCTGGCCTCAGTCTCAGGCGCTTTCTCAAGCACAGAGGTCCTGGAGAAGCTGGATGAAGTCGGTCAACTGGCCCGCAAGGACCGTTGGTTTGAAGCCATGAAAACAGTGCGTGCACTGTACCCCTTGGAAGCCCGTCTCATGGCTGCAGACCATCGGGCCAGGCAGGAGGAAGAAAAAGCCTCAGGGTTTTCTGCCAGGCAACCTGCGTACTCTGAACCCCACCTTGAACTGGTATAAGGACACCTGCCATGACAAGCGTAAATCCGGTCGCATCGGCGGCCGCCGCGAACGAAGCCGGCGGCGCTAGAGCTGCTCAGGAGCAGTTGACCGTTGATTACAATGCGTTTCTTCAATTGATGATGACGCAAATGAAGAACCAGGATCCAACCAAACCGATGGACGCGTCAGAGCAGCTGTCGCAATTGGCTACCTTCTCGCAAGTCGAGCAGGCGATACAGACCAATTCCAAGCTGGAGACAATGCTGACCAACATGTCCTTCGGCCAGGTTGATGATCTGATCGGCCGGACGGTCACAGACAGCAACGGAACAACCGGAGTGGTTGAGAAAGTCGAAATCTATTCCGATGGAACCATCCTGGGTCTGGATAACGGCAAGGGTGTCTTGCTTGGGCCAGGAATTACCATCACCTAACTGACTGTAGGCAGCCATGAATGAAGTTGATGCCCTGGACCTGGTCCGGTCGGCAATCTGGACGATCCTGGTCGGATCAGCTCCGGCCATTGTTCCGGCTATGATTGTCGGCATAGCAATTGCACTGCTGCAGGCCCTGACACAGGTTCAGGAAATCACTCTGACCTTTATTCCCAAGATCGTCGCGATCCTGGTCATGATTGTGATCGCGGGGCCTTTTATTGGCGGGCAGATCTACGCCTTGACCGGAGTGATCTACAGCCGGATTGAAAACGGTTTTTGACAGGTCACAATCGCGAGCCCGGTCGGCAGCCGCGGCCATGACTGAACATGAGGCGGTCGTCTGGTCATTTGGCCGGACGCCGCCTTTTTCCTTTTTTCCGGTGCCGTGCGGCTTGCTCGCCGGTTGAAAAAAGCTTCGCGCAAGTTTGAGCAGCGATTTTGCCATCAGCTGACACGCGCAAGAGAGCAGGCATGACAGACACATCCATCACTTCCAGCGTCAATGCGGTTCCGGAAAGCCGCCGAGATGTCGGGTTCGCGTTCGGGATCGTGGTGATCCTCGCGGTTCTGTTTCTTCCCATTCCGACCTTTTTAATCGACGTTGGCCTTGCCATGTCGATCGCCTTGTCTGTTTTGATCCTGATGGTTGCCCTGTGGATCCAGAAGCCGCTCGATTTCTCGTCCTTTCCGACAATCCTGCTGATTGCCACAATGTTGCGTCTGTCGCTGAACATCGCGACAACCCGCGTGATCCTTGCGGATGGGCATGAGGGGATCACCGCAGCCGGCTACGTTATCAGCGGCTTCTCCCAATTCGTCATGAGCGGTGATTTTGTGATCGGTCTGATTGTCTTTGCGATCCTGATCACGGTGAACTTCATGGTGATCACCAAAGGCGCGACCCGGATCGCGGAAGTGGGCGCGCGCTTTACCCTGGACGCGATCCCGGGCAAGCAGATGGCGATTGACGCCGATTTGTCCGCAGGTCTTATTGACGACAAGGAAGCCCAGCGCCGGCGGAAGGAGCTTGAAGAGGAAAGCTCGTTCTTCGGGTCGATGGATGGTGCCTCGAAGTTCGTCCGCGGCGATGCTATCGCCGGCCTGATCATTACCGCCGTCAACATTCTCGGCGGCATCGTCATCGGTGTCACCCGCTATGACATGTCGGTGTCCGACGCGGCAGATGTCTTCACCAAGTTATCTGTCGGGGATGGTCTTGTCTCCCAAATCCCAGCACTGATTGTCTCGCTCGCTGCAGGTCTCTTGGTGTCCAAGGGCGGAACACGTGGGTCAGCCGACAAGGCGGTTCTTGACCAGCTGAGCGGGTATCCGAGGGCGTTGTTCGTGGCAGCTGTGCTGATGGGTGTTTTCGCGCTTATGCCGGGCCTGCCGATGCTGCCGTTTTTCATGCTCGCTGCTGTTCTCGGCTTTATCGGCTATTCCATCCCGAGACGTCAGGCTGCACGTCAGGCAACGGAAGATAAAAAGCGTGCTGATGCCGAGCGCCTGGCGAAGGAAGAGGCGAAGGACTCCGTTAAGGAGTCGCTCAAGACTGCAGAGATCGAGCTGGTGCTTGGCAAACAGCTTTCAGCGGAGCTGGTGGTCAATCATGGCGAGTTGTCCCGCCGGGTTGCCAAAATGCGCCGTAAATTCGCCGAGCAATATGGCTTCGTTGTTCCCGATATCCGGGTATCCGACAGCCTGACGATTGACCCGAAAAGCTATCAGATCAAAATCCACGGCACGATCGTAGCGTCCCAGCAAATCAAGGTCGGCGAGCTTCTGGTCATTCCGAATGGTGACGAGCATTTGCCGGTGCCTGGTGATGAGACCCGCGAACCCGCATTTGGCATGCCCGCCATCTGGGTGCCGAACGCCTACCGGGATGAAATCCGGCGCCACGGTCTGGAACCGGCAGAAAACAACACGGTGGTACTCACCCATCTCAGCGAAGTGATCCGCAACAACCTGCCGCAGCTCTTGTCCTACAAGGATATGCGGAATCTGTTCAACCGGCTGGATCCCGAGTACCAGAAACTGCTGGATGACATCTGCCCGGCGCACACGTCCTTCTCCGGCTTGCAGGCAGTGATGAAGCTGCTCCTGGCCGAACGGATCTCCATCCGGAACCTCAACCTCATTCTGGAAGCGGTTGCTGAAATCGTGCCGCATGTCAGACGGTCCGAACAGGTTGTGGAGCATGTGCGCATGCGCATCGCCCAGCAGATTTGCGGCGATCTTGCCGAGGGTGGTCCGCTGCAAGTGTTGCGGCTCGGCAATCGTTGGGATCTTGCCTTTCACAACGCGCTCAAGCGCGATGCCAAGGGTGAAGTGGTCGAGTTCGATATCGAACCTCAGCTGGTGGAAGACTTCGGCACGCAAATGTCCGAAGCCGTCAAGAACCACATGAAGAGCGGTCAGCGGTTTGCGATCGTGGCGGCCCCGGATGCCCGTCCTTACGTGCGCATGATCGTGGAGCGCATGTTCCCGACGCTTCCCGTGCTCTCGCATCTGGAGATTGCCCGCGGCGTTGATGTAACCGCGCTTGGGACCGTGTCGTGATCTCCGGAAGTCTATTGTTCAGCACCTACGGCTCATCGCTGGTCCTGGCAACTTTCCTGCTGTTTTGCCGGATCGGGGGCTGCCTGATGGTTATTCCCGGTTTCGGCAGCAATCGGATCCCGATGCGGGTCCGGCTGTTCATCGCACTTGCCATCTCGCTGGCTCTGTCACCGCTGCTGGTGCCGGATATTCAAGAGGCGTTACCGGATGAAGCGCTTGGCACTGTCTCCTTCTTCATCGGGGCGGAGCTACTGACCGGCTTGTTTATTGGGTTTCTCGGACGGATCTTCATTGCAGCCCTCGAAACACTGACTACGCTTGTTTCCATGGCGATCGGCCTGTCCAACATGCCGGGCATGCCGATTGATGGCGTTGACGCGCTTCCGCCGGTTGCAAACCTCTTCACCCTGACCGCAACAGCCATGATTTTCATTGCCGATCAGCACTGGGAAATCTTGCGCGGTCTTGTGCAGTCCTACGAGGTTATTGCTCCGGGACGTCCCTTGGCGGCAATGGCAAGCTTGGAACAGTTCACAGAGCAGCTGGCACGAACCTTTGTGCTGGCGCTCCGGGTGGTCAGCCCGTTCATCGTCTACACGATCGTCGTGAACCTTGCCGTCGGGCTGATCAACAAACTGACACCGCAGATCCCGGTCTACTTCATCTCACTGCCGTTCGTCATCGCGGGCGGTCTCTACTTCCTTTACCTCGTCGCGACCGAAGCAATCATGATCTTCCTCGACGGGTATTTCACCTGGCTTCAATTGGGTTAGCGCACATGGCACGAAACAGTCGTGAAATCGAACGCATGTTCAAGATGCAAGAGCAGATCTTGAAACTGTCGTCCTGGATCCTTCAGGATCTTGATTCACAGGCCCACAAACTGAACGAAAAGGAACGCCGGATCCTGCTGGCGCTTTCAAACGGTGATCTCGCGCAACATGACAGGTTCATCGCCAACGCTGCAGAGCGCTTGCGCCGCATCATTGAGGAAATGGCCCGCATCACTGCTGCACGGGAAAAGGTGAACGCCGAATTCGAACGCCAGCGGCACATGCTCAAAACCATGTCCGAACGATTGGCCGTCATGCGCGGTGAAGAACAGCGTGCGAACGACGAACGGGAACTGCAGGAATATCTGGACCGTCGGTATGGCTGAAGGGGAGAAAACCGTACAGAGCGCAAGCCTGCCGCAAGCTCGGCCAACTAAACCTGATAACACGATTTACGGCGGGGTTTCCGCAAAACAGGGAGATCGGCGATGGCCATTTCGCCTCCTTCAGATCTGATCCTAGACGTCGCCAAAGCAGCAGACCCGACGGAAATTCGCGAGGCGTCGAACCGTTTGAAGTCCATCGCGGCTTCCGGCGACGGCTCCGGCTTCAGTCTCGCCTTTGGTAGCGCACGCTCCGGTGCCCCCTCGGGGACAAGCTTCGACATGTTCCACTCTGGCAGTACCGACGCCGGTGCGTCGCAAAAATCACCGTCGGAAAAATTCGAGGCGATGATCCTTACCCAATTCGTCGAAACCATGTTGCCCAAGGATGCAGAGATGGTTTTCGGCAAAGGAACAACCGGCGAGATCTGGAAGTCGATGCTGGCTGAGCAAGTCGCCGGGCAGCTGGCGGCAAGCGGCGGCATTGGTGTTGCCGATCTGATCTCAGATACATTAAAACAAGGAGCAAAAGTCTGATGGATGCCGGACAGGATCTTGTCGTGCATAGCCCGGTGGTGAACCCGGCCGTATCCGGACCCCTGGTCATTGCGATTGACCGCGCCATAGAGGTCGTGGAAGCGGAGACCCAGGCGCTGCGCGCCAATCCGACCACCGATCTCAAACCGTTTGAGTATCGCAAGAGCCAGGCACTTCTGGATCTTACCCGCGCGCGGTCCCTTGTTCCGCCGTCAGCTTACACTGAAGACGTCAAGGACCGTCTGGTGGACTTCAAGGACGTGCTCAAGGAAAATGTCGACCTACTGACGCTTCACATGAATGCCGTCTCCGAGGTCGTGAAAATGATGTCGCGCACTATGCTCGACCAGGAATCCGACGGGACCTATGCTGCACCGTTCCCGGAGCCCGCGCGATGATCAAGATGCTCGTGGCCGGTGTTTGGATGTCGATTGCGATGCTGATCTCGGGATACGGAACGGCCAAGTTCATCGCAGCCCAAAACCAGACCAGCAATCAGGACGAAACCGCTTATGTCGGCCTCGACTATGAGACGTTGAAACCGGTCAATGTGCCGATCCTGTTTGAAGGCGCCTTGCAGGGATATGTGGTTGCCAAATTGGTGTTCACCGCCGACGGTGACACGTTGCGCAAGCTGCCAGTTCCGCCGCATCCGTTTCTGGTCGATGAGGCGTTCCGGGCACTTTATGCTGATGAGACTCTCGATTTCCGGAACCTGGAACGCTACGACCTCGACGGTCTCACGGAGCATCTAAAAACGGTGACCAACCAGCGCATTGGCCAAAAGGTCGTGCAGGATGTTCTCGTTGAGGAGTTTAACTATTTCGACAAGGCGGACGTCCTGAGCCACTGACAGCTGAGCGTCCGGCTTACCGCCCCTTCTCTATGCCGCCTCCCTGGCAGTCTCACCGGTGCTTGTTTTCGAACAGGCGCCGGTTTTTTGTCCCTAATCCAATGACTTTCCAAGACGGCCGGCAAGATCCTGGATGAACTGGTACGCAACGCGGCCGGAGCGGCTGCCGCGGGTTGTGGACCATTCCAACGCTTCTGCGCGCAGGGTCTCTTCAATGACATCAAGGCCATAGTGGTCTGCATAGCCGCGGACCATGTCCAGGTAATCGTCCTGGCTGCATTTGTGGAAGCCAAGCCACAGGCCGAAACGGTCGGACAGCGATACTTTTTCCTCTACCGCCTCGGACGGATTGATGGCGGTCGACCGTTCGTTTTCCATCATGTCGCGCGGAAGGAGATGCCGACGGTTCGAGGTGGCATAAAAGAGGACGTTCTCGGGCCGTCCTTCGATGCCGCCTTCAAGAACCGCTTTCAGCGATTTGTAGGACGTGTCGTCATGGTCGAAGCTGAGGTCATCGCAGAAGACGATGAAGCGGTAAGGCGCCGGCCGGATCTGGGACATCAGTTTGGGCAGCGATTCGATGTCTTCGCGGTGGATTTCGATCAGTTTAAGCGTGCTGGAACCAAGTTCTGTGTTCACGGCAGCTTGGGCGGCTTTCACCAGTGAAGATTTCCCCATGCCACGTGCGCCCCACAGCAACGCATTGTTTGCGGGCAGGCCTTTGGCAAAGCGGCGGGTGTTGTCGAGCAGAAGATCGCGAACATGTGAAACTGCGCAAAGCAAAGCGATATCCACCCGGTTGACCTTGGCGACCGGTATCAGTTCGCCGGGATTGGGCAACCAGACAAAGGCATCGGCTGCTTCAAAATCGGCCGGTGTGGGCGCGGCCGGGACAGCCCGGGAAATAAGATCGATCAGGGAATCGAGCTTTTCATTCAATGCGGCAATGTCACTCGGCGCGCTCATGATGTCTTGCAACCCTTACAAAAAAGGCCCACGTGGGGGCCGGAAACCATGCGGCGGAGCAGTATCATGACGGGCAGGGAGCGCAAATGGCACTTATTCCCATTCCGGTACGCAGCTATTTGCCGGTTATGCTTGAAAAGAAGCGCGCCAACGTTATAGTCCGCGCCACCAGAATTGAGCGTTTTGCCGAGGGCCGGAAGACTGCCTGCGGCAAAGAAAAAGCGCCCCTTAGGAGAGTTGAATGTTGATCACCCCAGCCTACGCGCAAGGTGCCGGAGCCGCCGGACCTGATTTTCTTATGTCCATGCTGCCGTTCGTGGCAATCTTTGCGATCATGTACTTCCTGATCATCCGCCCGCAGCGCCAGCGCATGAAGCAGCATCAGGAAATGGTATCCAACCTGCGCCGCGGTGACACGGTCGTGACAACCGGCGGTTTGATCGGCAAAGTCTCCAAGGTCGTTGATGATGGGGAAATCCAGGTGGAGCTGTCCGAAGGCGTGAAGGTCCGCGTCGTCCGCTCCATGGTTCAGGAAGTCCGTTCCAAGACCGAACCGGTTAAAGAAGGCGCTTAAGCCTAACACTGCCAAGACCAGTATTGATGGGCCGAAGGTGTTTCGGCCCGTCCGCTTTTAAGGCTAGACCATGCTCTATTTCGCACGCTGGAAAATTGCGCTGATCGTCCTCGTCGTTGCCGCTGGCATCGTGACGACTCTGCCGAATTTCTTTTCTGCAAAAACTCTCGAAAGCTGGCCGGATTTCCTGCCGAAGAACCAGATGGTTCTGGGTCTCGATCTCCAGGGCGGTGCTTATCTGCTCTATGAAATCGATCAGCAGGATTACATCGAAAAGCGCATGAAGGCGCTAGTCGGCGATATCCGCGCAGCGCTCCGTGAAAACCCGCGCATCGGGTACACCGGCCTAGGTGTTCAGGGCGATGCCGCGCAAGTTCGGATTCGCGACCTGACCCGCCTGGCTGAAGCCGAGGAACGCTTGGAGCCGCTTGTCAATCCGCTTGTGTCCAACGTTTTCAGCGGCCAGCAGGTGGATGAGTTTGAGTTGTCTGTCAGCGACGACGGTCTGGTGCGCTATACGTATTCAGAGCAAGGCCTTGCCGACCGGATGACGAACATCGTTCAACAGTCGATCGAGGTTATCCGCCGCCGTGTTGACGAACTCGGCACGACCGAGCCGAACATCCAGCGTCAGGGGACGGACCGTATTCTTGTCGAAGCACCGGGCGAAGACGATCCGGAGCGCCTCAAGGATCTGGTCGGTCAGACGGCCCAGCTGACGTTCCACATGGTGGATACATCCATGTCCGGCGATCAGGCCATGCAGAGCCGCCCGCCGGTTGGAGCCGTGGTCATGATGTCGGTTGACGATCCGCCACTTCCGTACCTTCTGGAAGAAACGCCGCTTCTTGCTGGTGAAGATCTTGTCGATGCGCAGGTCAGCTTTGATCAGCGGTCCAATGAGCCGGTCGTGAACTTCCGCTTCAACACGTCCGGTGCCCGGAAATTCGCAACCGTAACCCAGCAAAATGTCGGCCGTCCGTTTGCCATCGTGCTCGACGAGGAAGTCATTTCCGCACCGGTCATCCGCGAGCCGATTACAGGCGGTTCCGGTCAGATTTCCGGCAACTTCACCGTTGAAGGCGCAAACGACCTTGCTGTGTTGCTGCGGGCCGGTGCGCTTCCGGCAAAGCTGACCGTGATCGAAGAGCGGTCCATCGGTCCGGGCCTTGGCGCGGACTCCATTGAAGCTGGTAAAATGGCCTCGATCATCGCAGGCGCGCTTGTGATCATCTTCATGATTCTCGCCTATGGCCGCTTCGGTGTGATCGCGGATGTTGCGCTTGTTGGGAATATGTTCCTAATTTTCGGCGCGCTCACCTTCCTGCAGGCAACGCTGACGCTGCCGGGGATTGCGGGTATCGTGTTGACGATCGGTATGGCGGTCGACGCCAACGTGCTGATCTTCGAGCGCATCCGCGAAGAGGCCCGGGCAGGGCGATCGGCCATTACGGCAATCGATGCTGGTTACAAGCGGGCGCTTGGAACCATCTTGGACGCCAACATCACGACTCTGATCGCAGCCGTCATCCTGTTCCAGCTTGGTTCTGGGCCGGTGCGCGGCTTCGCGGTGACCCTGGCGATCGGGATTTTCACCACGGTCTTCTCCGCCTTCACGTTCAGCCGGTTGATGGTGGCCCTCTGGGTCCGCTACCGCCGTCCGTCCGTCTTGCCGATTTGATCCGGGAGTAAACAAAAATGTTGCTGAGACTCGTTCCGGACAACACGAAATTCAAATTTATGTGGCTGCGGAAGATCAGTTTTCCGCTTTCCATCGTCCTTGTCGTTGCATCGCTTGCCGGATTCTTCACCGTCGGCATGAACTACGGCATCGACTTCAAGGGCGGTACGATCATCGAGATCAAAACCGATGGCCCTGCCGATATCGGCTTTATCCGGTCTGAGTTGTCCAGCTTGCAGCTGGGCGATGTTCAGGTGCAGGAATTCGGTGCGCCGGATGACATCCTGATCCGGATCGAAGAACAGCCAGGCGGCGAACTGGCGCAGCAGGCCGTTGTTTCAAAGGTGCGCACGATCTTTGCGGACGACAATGTCGACTTCCGCCGGGTGGAAGTGGTCGGACCGCGGGTCTCCAGTGAACTGGCGCGGGCCGGGGCGATTGCGGTGGCAGCGTCCCTTCTCGCGATCATGTTCTACATCTGGTTCCGCTTCGAGTGGCAGTTCTCGGTCGGCGCGGTCATCGCGCTTGTGCATGACGTGGTGATCACGCTGGGGCTGTTTGCCGTGCTGCAGCTCGAGTTCAACCTTTCGATCATCGCCGCGCTACTGACCATCGTCGGTTACTCGATGAACGATACGGTGGTGGTCTATGACCGCGTGCGCGAGAAGCTGCGCAAGTACAAGCGGATGCCGCTGCCGGAGTTGCTGGACCTTGCCGTCAACAAGACCCTGTCGCGGACGGTGATGACCTCGGTGACGACGCTCCTGGCTCTGCTATCGCTGTTCATCTTCGGCGGCGAGGTCATTCGCGGCTTCACCTTCGCGATGATCTGGGGCGTCATCATCGGCACCTATTCGTCGATTTTCGTGGCAGCTCCGCTGCTGCTGATGCTGGGCGTCAAGCGCGACTGGTCGGAAGCCAATGCGGGCGAGCCGGCGCAGAACGCCAATTCTGCAAGCTGATTGGCGCATAATCCGACGAGATGACCCAATTCCCGGGATTTGCGCCGGCGGGTGAAGGGCGTAACCTGTAGCGCGACGAGTCGCCACAGGGTGCGTCACATGCCGCCGGCATCAAACGACCGGTGGCTGAACCTGCGGTGAGTACTGCCACCAAAAGGAGGGACTTGGGGATGGCTGGGATTCTGTCAAATCTGCGCAACACGGTGATCACGGGCTTCGTGCTCGCGCTCGCCCTGTTCGTTTTTTACATCTACGGGGCCTACAGCTCCGCCGGTCATGTCGGCGATGCGCTGGGCTCCACGGCCTTCTGGGCCTTCATCGTCCGCTGGGCGCATGTGCTGTGCGGCATCATGTGGATCGGTCTGCTCTACTATTTCAACTTCGTGCAGATCCCCAACATGCCCAACATCCCCGATGAGCAGAAGCCGGCAGTGGGCAAGGTAATCGCGCCTGCGGCCCTTTGGTGGTTCCGCTGGGGCGCCATGGGCACCATCGCCTTCGGCATCATCCTGGCCGCGCTGAACGGTTATCTGGTGGACGCCTATCTGCTGGGCTTCACCGACAATGGCGCCAGCACGATCATCGGCATCGGCATGTGGCTTGGGACCATCATGTGGTTCAACGTGTGGTTTGTGATCTGGCCGAACCAGAAGGTGGCACTGGGCATCGTGGATGCCCCGGCTGACGACAAGCCGAAGGCGGCGCGCACGGCCATGCTGTTCTCGCGCACCAACACCATGCTGTCGGTCCCGATGCTGTTTGCCATGGTGATCAACCAGAACGCCTTCTAGCCGCTTACGGCTGCTGAAACAGAAACGGCGCTGCCCCGGTTTCGAGGCAGCGCCGTTTTTGTGTGCGGTGTCTGGTGTGCGGATGGTTTACGCGGCGAGGTTCTTGTTCGCGAAGTCCCAGTTCACCAGCTTGTCGAGGAAGGTCTTGATGTAGTCCGGACGCTTGTTCTGGTAATCCAGATAATAGGCGTGTTCCCAGACATCGAGGGTGATGATGGCCTTCTTGCCGTGGGCAAGCGGGGTGTCCGCATCATGGGTGCTGATGACCGACAGCTTGCCAGCGTCATCGGCGACGAGCCATGCCCAGCCGGAGCCGAACTCGCCGGCGGCTACATTGGAGAATTCCTCGGCGAACTTGTCGTAGGAGCCGAAGTCGCGGTCAATGGCTTCGGCCACGGCACCGGTGGGCTTGCCGCCGCCATTCGGCGTCATGGAGTTCCAGAAGAAAGTGTGGTTCCAGACCTGGGCGGCCTGGTTGAACAGCTTACCCTCGGAGCTCTTGATGATGTCCTCAAGGCTCTTGCCTTCGTTGTCGGTGCCTTTGATCAGGTCGTTCAGCGTGTCCACATATTTCTGGTGATGCTTGTCGTGGTGGAACTCGAAGGTGGACTTGGACATGTGCGGTTCCAGCGCATCATGAGCATACGGAAGGTCGGGGAGGGCAAAACTCATAGGGGAGCTCCTGAACTCTGCTACATAAGGGTACGGCGCACAGGGATGGCCCTGGCAAGGTTCTGTCACAGCACTACCTTGTGCGCGTGACGTATTTATCAAGGATTTCTTCGCGTGTCCGATCCGCAAACAAATCTTTTGCCGCCGCAGGTCATCGAGCAGCTTCGCCGCGAGGACTCCGACAGGTTCCTGTCGTCGCTGTTTGCTCCGGCGGAGACGCGCGGCCATCTGTGGGCGCTGTATGCGCTGGACCGCGACCTCAAACAGATCCCGCACAAGGTGAGCGAGCCGATGCTCGGGGCGATCCGCTTCCAGTGGTGGCGCGATACCATTGGCGGCATCTATCAGGGGCAACAGCAGGGCCATGAACTTGTTCCCGCGCTTGCTGCTGCGATCGAGGCCGGGAGCCTGCCGCCGGAGCGGTTTCATGCCTGGCTGGACGCGCGGGAAGACGAAATGGCGGAAGACCCTTTTGCCGACATGGAGATGATGCGCAGCCACGCGCGCCGGGCCGAGGGCACCATCATGGAGATGGGGGCAATGCTGTTGGGCCGGAGCGAGACATCTTCCGCCAGCGGAGCATTCGGCGAAGCCTATGGGCTTATCGACCTGCTAAAGCGGTGCGGGGCTGCCGCCGGGCGACGGTCGGCCTTCCTGCCGATGGATGGTCTTGCGGGCAAGCATGAGGCTGTGTTCAGCGGCCGCCTGGCGCCGGAAGCCAAGGCGGTTTTTCAGGCGGTGGCTCGGGAGGCCGCGGCCCGGCTGAAAGAGGCTTCGCGCGATACATCCCTGCGGCCTGATGCAGCGGCGCTGCCGGCCATGCTGCATGCGGGGCTGGTGCCCGCCTATGCGCGGCTGTTTGCGCGGGAAGACTTCGATTTCCTGCGCAGTGCGCCGGAGATCCCGGCATTCCGCCGGCAGATTGCGCTGATGGCACGCGCCATGCGGCGGCGCATCTGACGCCTGCCTATTCGGCGGCAAGCGGCGGGGTGCCGAACCAGCCTTCGATATCCGCCTTGGCGCGGGCCGTATAGGCCTGCTTGCGGGCGGGCTTCTTGGCCTTGCCACGCAGGCGCTTGCCATCCGGCGCTTTCGGCATTTCGACGGGCGGGAACAGGCCGAAATTGACATTCATCGGCTGGAAGGAGCCCTTGCCAGCATCAAGGTGACCGCCGGTGATGTGCCCCAGCAGCGCCCCAAGGGCGGTTGTCTCCGGCAGGGGCGGCAGGGTTTCGCCCTTGGCTTCGGCGGCGGCGAAGCGCCCGGCCAGCATACCGATGGCAGCACTCTCCATATAGCCTTCCACCCCGGTAACCTGACCGGCGAAGCGCAGGCGCGGCATGGCCTTGAGACGCAGCTGGCCATCGAGCAGCTTCGGGCTGTTGAGGAAGGTATTGCGGTGCAGGCCGCCGAGACGGGCGAAGACCGCCTTTTCAAGGCCCGGGATGGTGCGGAAGACACGCGACTGCTCGCCATGGCGCAGCTTGGTCTGGAAGCCGACCATGTTGTAAAGCGTGCCAAGCGCATTGTCCTGGCGCAGCTGCACGACGGCGTAGGGCTTTTCGTCCGGCTTGTGCGGGTTGGTGAGCCCGACCGGCTTGAGCGGGCCGTGACGCAGGGTCTCGCGGCCACGCTCCGCCATCACCTCGATGGGCAGGCAGCCGTCGAAATAGGGGGTGTTCTCTTCCCACTCCTTGAAGTCGGTCTTGTCGCCTTCGAGCAGCTCGTCGATGAAGGCGTTGTACTCTTCTTCCGTGAGCGGACAATTTATGTAATCCGCGCCGGTGCCGCCCGGGCCGGGCTTGTCGTAGCGCGACTGAAACCAGGCCTTGTCCATGTCGATCGAGTCGAAATTGACGATAGGCGCAATGGCGTCGAAGAAGGCCAGCTCATCCTCACCGGTGAGGGACAGCACTGCCTCCGCCAGCGCGGGAGAGGTGAGGGGGCCGGTGGCGATGATGACGCTGCCCCAGTCCTCCGGCGGCAGGCCCGCGACCTCGCCACGCTCAATGGTGATAAGCGGCTCGGCCTCAAGGGCCTGTTCCACGGTCTGCGAGAAACCGTCCCGGTCCACGGCCAAGGCGCCACCCGCCGGAACCTGGCTCGCGTCGCCGCTGCGCATGATGATCGATCCGCCCTTGCGCAATTCGTAGTGCAGCAGGCCGATGGCCGTCGTCTCGTCATCATCAGAGCGGAAGGAATTGGAACAGACCAGTTCGGCGAGGCCGCCGGTCTTGTGGGCGTCGGTGCCGCGGACAGGGCGCATCTCGTGCAGCACGACAGGCACGCCGGCACGGGCGATCTGCCAAGCGGCTTCAGACCCGGCGAGGCCGCCGCCAATGACGTGGATGGGATCAATCTTGCTCATGGGCGGAGACTTAAGGCAGGGCCTACTTCGCCGCAAGTCCCTGAAATCATGCAAGGAGTGCAAATCACAGCGTGGCGTGCCGGGGCGCGGCTGGAAACTGCAACCGGATGCGACTATACGTGAGGTGCGCTGCGGTCCTGATCGGCACGGCGGAGGCACAAAACTTCAACCGGAGAGGCTTGCGGATGACACGGCTGATCGCCCTTGCGGGCTTCACCTTGCTGATGGCCGGTGCGGCGCCGGCACACGCGCTTCCGACCTGCGAATTTCAGGGTATACCGCTTTTCGGCGAAGTATCCGTCGTTGAAAGCGACCCAGATGTGCGCGTGGAAGTGGTGGCATCTGGCGCTGACCTCCGCGTGCAGTGGGTGAACCGGCATGCGGATGACTGCGGTGAATGGCGCCGCGTGGGACTGGGCGCAGATTTCACGATCCAGATCGTGCCGACGGGCGGGGACATCCGCATCCAGGAAGTCAGCGGCAATCCCGGGCTGAACTGAGCCAGCTATTGCGCCCCGGTGTCGGCAAGTTCGCCATCCGCTCCCAGATAGCCGTTCCAGGCAAACCAATAGGCAATGTGGCCGGGGAGCCGATGAAAGCGCGTGCCGTCGGGGCCTGCCAGTGCCGCCTCGGTGACCTGCCACTCCGACACGCCGTCGCTGACATGATCTGCATCCGCTGCTCTGGAAAAGGTGCGGCCGTCTGTGCGGTAGGCACGGACGGTGCGGGTGGCTGCGGTGCCAATCAGCGTGACGGGAACGACGCCTGCCATGTCATTGATGACACGGCCGCCCTCGAAGGCGGAAAGGCGCCAGGCTTTTTCCATGCCGGATCCACGCAGGGCAAAGACATAATCCTTGGGTGAAAGACCTGCCTCATCGACGGGTGCCGGGAAGATGAGATCCGGGCTGTTGAAATAATCCGCATAGGGAGCACCGGGCGTGTAGTCACGGGTGTGGCCGGTGTCGAGGGACAAGACTCTTGTCTCCGGGTGACGGCTGCGCCAGTCGCCCCATGTGGTGATGGCGACCGGCCGGGTCTTCAGCTCGATGGCGCTACCGGTCAGGCTGCCGATCACCGGCCGCCCGGTGAACTGGTTCCACAGGCTCCCGGTTGCGGTGTCGTACATCAGCTTGTTTGACCGGTAGAGGAGCCCCGACGAACCGAAGACGAAGGGCGCGTCCCGTCCGTCAAGCTGCGTTTCGAACAGGATGGCGGAACCACACAGGGTGCAGTAGGCGAGGCTGACAGGCACGCCGCCGATAACGTCATTGGCCATTTCGTGCCAGTCGAGGATGCGCAGGGGGTAGGCGCGGACATCCCCATTGATCTCCACCCCGAAGACCAGCTCACCGTCGGTGAGATAGCTCGCTGTGCTTGCGGTCACAAAGTCCGGGTTGGTGAGAGCCGGGATGCCATCCTTGAGGACACCGCCCCAGACCGCTTCCCACAGGAAAATGTCGTGGGCAACGCCTGAATGAATGAAGGTTGCGAAGGCCGGGTCAATTTCCGCGAGGACGCGGCTGCGGGCCTCATCGAAGCCATCAAAGGGTGTGAGCCTGTCCTGCGATTGAAGCCAGGTCATCCAGTCAAACCAGCTGTCCCCGTGGTCAACACCGGTGAGGCTCAACAGCGCGATGCCGAGCGCCGGGCGGAGGTCGCGGTGAAAGCGCATGGCCTGGACGAGGGCGAATGCGCCGTCGGGCTGCCTGCGCTTGATGAAGTAATCAATGGCATCAATGACCTGTCGGTCGCTGCCCGCAACAAGATGCACGGCCCGTTCTACGGTCTCCGGATCCGCGGATGCTGACTGCGCAGGCTGGGCGACGACACCTGCAGGCAGGAGCAGCAGGACAAGGGTCAGGATGAGGCGCGGGGCCATGACGTCACTCTCCGGCAGATCGGTTTTCCGAAGAGTGACGCCATGCTGATCGTCCCGCAGCACACGCCGCGACACTTTTGTGTGAGATCGCGGGCTAGTTCCAGACCGGCGGCTTGCGGCCGATCCAGGGCCGGGCCTCTTCAAGCTGGGCGGCCAGGCGCAGCAGCGTGGCCTCGTCGCCGAAGCGGCCGGTGAACATCATGCCGAGCGGCAGATCGTCCGCACTCCACCACAGGGGCAGGGACAGGGACGGCTGGCCGGTGAAGTTGAAGGGCGGCGTGAAGGGAAAGACCTCCGCCTGCCGCCTGTCCACTTCCTTTGGGTCGAGGTTCACCGGATCGATATGGCCGATCTTCGGCGGCGGTGTGCCCATGACCGGGCAGAGATAGGCGTCATAGGGCAGCAGGTTGTGAATGATCTGCCGGGACAGGCGCCGCAAGGTGCGCCAGCCCCAGAAGGCCTGGGCGCCGGTGATCTTGCGGCCCGCATTGAGGGCACGCCAGGTGAGCGGCTCCAGCTCATGTTCTTCCGGCGGGCGGCCCAGCATTTCCTCCCGCTCCAGCATGCCGGCGGCGAAGTTGGAGGCGGAGACAGCCCCCTGCGCGCGGTAGAGGGTGCGGTAGTCAACACCCAGACCCTGTTCCACGACCTCGTGGCCGAGTTCCCGGAGAAGGGTCACCGTCTTTTCGAGAGCCGCCTGGTTTTCCGGGTGGATGTCGGCTCCCCGGGGCGTCTCGGCGGAATAGGCGATCTTGAGCTTGCCGGGGGACCGGGTGAGCTCCTCCACGAAGGGTCGCTCATAGGGAAGCGGCGGGTAGGGGCTGTCGGGCTCCGGCGCGCAGGTGGCGTCGAGCATGGCGGCGCTGTCACGCACGGTGCGGGTGACGACGTGATCCACCGAGAAGCCCATGGCGCGCTCACCGTCTTCGCCCGAATCCGGGTTGCGGGCGCGGGTGGTCTTGAGACCGACGAGACCGCAGCAGGCGGCCGGGATGCGGATGGAACCGAGACCGTCAGACGCATGCGCCATGGGCACGATGCCGGCGGCGACCGCTGCTGCGGCCCCGCCCGACGAGCCGCCGGAAATATGCTCCGTGTTCCACGGATTGCGGCAGGGGCCGAGGCGCGCCGATTCAGTCGTGCCGGTGATGCCGTATTCCGGCGTGTTGGTGCGGCCGACAAAGACCACGCCGGCCTGCCGGTAGCGGGTGGCGAGGATGCTGTCCTCATCCGCCACATAGTCGCGCAGGTAATGCGACCCGGCGGTGGCGGGCCAGCCTTTGACCTTGACGCCGAGATCCTTCACCAGGAAGGGGACGCCCCTGAACGGGCCATCCGGCAAATCGCCTTTCGCCCATGCGCGGGCATCCTCATAGCCCTTGTGCACGACCGCGTTGAGGGCGGGGTTGTGCTTCTCGATCCGCTCGATCGCGGCATCGACGAGTTCGAGCGGGGTGACTTCCTTGCGGGCGACGAGGTCTGCGAGGGCGACGCCGTCATAGTCGGCATAATTGTCGATTGTCATGATGCGTGCTCCCTTAGTCCCAGATCGGCGGATGGCGGTTGATCCAGGGCTGGGCTTCTTCAAGCTGTGAGGCCAGGCGGATGAGCGTTGCTTCATCGCCCTGGCGGGCTGCGAAATGCACGCCGACGGGCAGGCCGTCCGGCGTCCAGTGCAGGGGCAGGGAGATGGCGGGCTGGCCGGTGGCGTTCTGCACCGGGGTGAAGGCTACATAGTTGAGCACCGGGCCGAACGCCTTTTCCGGATCGCTCTCATTCACGTCGATGGTACCGACCCGCAGCGGCGGCTGGCCAAGGGTGGGGGTGAGCCAGAGATCATATTCGTCGTGCCACTGGGCGACGGTGCGCGCCATGATCTGCAGCATGGCGACGGCGTTGAGGTAATCAGCGCCCGAGACCTGGCGGCCACGCTCGGCCAGCCCGAGGGTCAGCGGCTCCAGATCGCCCTGGTTGGGTGTCTTGCCGAACAGCAGTTCCTGCAGGCTGATCTGCTGCGCCACGCCGGTGGCCCAGATCGCCATGAAGGCCTGCTGCATGGTGTCGTTGTCGATGGTGGGCGAAGCTTCTTCCACGTGGTGGCCGAGGCTTTCGAGCAGTTTGGCGGTGTTCTCGACAGCGGCCACGCATTCAGGATCGACCGGCTCGCCGCCGAGGGTGCGGGTGGTGAAACCGATGCGCAGGCTGCCGGGTGCCACGCCCACATCATCGGACCAGATGCCTTCATGGTGGGGGGCGAAATAGGGATCGCCGGGTTCAGGCCCTGCGGCAATGTCGAGGGCGACCGCCGTGTCGCGCACGGTGCGGCTGACGACGAGGTCGGCTGTGAGGCCGGACATGGCATCGCCGATGACCGGGCCTTGCGGAATGCGGGCGCGGCTGGGCTTGAGGCCGACAAGGCCCGACGAGGAGGCGGGAATGCGGATCGACCCGCCGCCATCATTGGCATGGGCGAGCGGCACGATGCCCGCCGCGACCGCCGCCGCCGAGCCGCCGGAGGAGCCCCCGGGTGTATGATCCGGGTTCCACGGATTGCGGGCGGGGCCGTAGAGATTGCTTTCGGACACAGGCAGCAGGCCGAACTCGGGCACGTTGGTCTTGCCCAGCGGCACAAGGCCGGACGCGAGGAAGCGCTGGGTGAGGGTGGAGTGCTGGGCGGCGGGATTTCCCGCAGCGAGGCGGCTGCCATACTGGGTGGCGACGCCCTCGAAATCGCCCATGATGTCCTTCAGCAGGAAGGGGACGCCCGCGAAGGGCGCGGCCTTGTCGCCCGCATCTATGTCCCTGGCAATCCCGCGGCCCTGATCGGCCATGTCGGTGACGACGGCATTGAGGGTGGGGTTGTGTTTCTCAATCCGCTTCAGCGCTTCTTCCGCCAGTTCGGCGGCACTGACCTCGCCCTTACGCACGAGTTCGGCAAGCGCGACCCCGTCATGGGCGACGTAATCCTTGATCGGCATGATGTCCCTAATCCTCCCGGAGAGTCTTATTGGTTCTTGGTGTTGCCAATACGCTAGCGGACGGCGGGAGGAACCGGAAGGGTGGGGCATGGGTCATTTGACGGGAATTGCCGGGTGAATGTCATTTCCGACAGGTCCGCGCGCCGTCATTCTGGACGCAGAGATTGTTTGCATGATGGAGCTCCCCCATGACCGACGCTGCCCCGCAAGACATCCATATCGGCTTTCTGATCTATCCCGGCGTGACGGCGCTGGACGCACTGGGCCCGGCGCAGTTGCTGTCGCTCGTGCCCGGGGCGGTCATGCATTACGTGTGGAAGGACACCGCGCCTGTGGCGGCGGATGCGGGCTACACGATCAACCCGACGGACGACTTTGCATCCTGTCCGCAGCTTGACGTGATCTGCGTGCCCGGCGGGTTCGGCCAGGTTGATCTGATGACGGATGATGTGGTGGTCGATTTCGTCCGCAAGCAGGGCCAGGGCGCACGCTATGTGACGGCCGTGTGCACGGGATCATTGCTGCTGGGGGCCGCGGGCCTGCTGGACGGCTATGAGGCCAGCTGCCACTGGGCGTGGCATCATCAACTTGAGCTGGTGGGTGCAACGCCGAAAAAGGCGCGGGTGGTGCGCGACCGCAACCGGATTACCGGCGGCGGGGTGACAGCGGGCATCGATTTCGGGCTGACCATGGTGGCGGAGCTGGCGGGCGAGGAAGCCGCCAAACTGGTGCAGCTGTCCTTCGAATATGATCCGCAGCCGCCGTATGACAGCGGCACGCCGGACAAGGCCTCAGCCGAGACACTCGCCACCAGCCAGGCCATGGTGGGCCCGGTGGTGGAGAGCATGGCCGACGCAGCGCGGGCGGCACAGGCGAAAAAAGATGCACGCCACGCAGCCGAATAGGTTTAGCTGTCCCGTCGAGCGGGACTGCCGGTCAGCGTGCTTTGCTGCGTGCCTTGGCGCGGGTTTTTCCCGCGGTCTTCGTGCTGGTCTTGGACGCAGTTTTGGTCTTTGTCTTGACCTTGGTCTTTGCCTTGGCAGCAGTCTTGCCCTTGGCGCGCGTCTTGGTTTTTGGGGCCGACGTCTCCTCTTCCGTCTTTGAGGCGTTACGGCGCATGGGACGGCGGGAGGCGGCGGCGGCTGCCTTGGCGAGATCGGTCTTGCGGCGGCGCTCTTCGGACTTCGGTGCGGCGCGGCGGCTCTTTTTCAGCAGCGGCTTGAGATAGGCGCCGGTGTGGCTGCGCGGTTCGGCGGCCACGTCCTCGGGCGTGCCTTGCACGACGACTTCACCGCCGCCATCACCGCCTTCGGGGCCGATATCGATGATCCAGTCCGCGGTCTTGATGACTTCGAGATTGTGTTCGATCACCACCACGGAATTGCCCTGATCGACGAGCTCGTGCAGCACCTCCAGGAGCTTGGCCACGTCATGGAAGTGCAGGCCGGTGGTGGGCTCATCAAGGATGTAGAGCGTGCGGCCGGTCGCGCGCTTGGACAGCTCCTTGGAGAGCTTGACGCGCTGGGCCTCGCCGCCTGACAGGGTGGTCGCCTGCTGGCCAATCTTGATGTAGCCGAGGCCGACCTGCTTGAGGGTTTCGAGCTTGTCGCGCACGGCCGGGACGGCCTTGAAGAACTCGGCCCCGTCTTCCACGGTCATGTCGAGCACATCCGCGATCGACTTGTCGCGGAACTTCACTTCCAGGGTTTCGCGGTTGTAGCGCTGGCCGTGGCAGACGTCGCACTGCACATAGACGTCGGCGAGGAAGTGCATCTCGATCTTGATGACACCGTCGCCCTGGCAGGCCTCGCAGCGGCCGCCCTTCACGTTGAAGGAGAAGCGGCCCGGGGTGTAGCCGCGCGTCTTGGCTTCGGGCAGGCCAGCGAACCACTCGCGGATCGGCGTGAATGCGCCGGTATAGGTGGCCGGGTTGGAGCGCGGCGTCCGGCCGATGGGCGACTGGTCGATGTCGATGACCTTGTCGAGAAACTCGATGCCCTCGATCTTGTCATGGGCGCCGGGCTGGGCGCGGGCGTTCATCAGGCGGCGGGACAGGGCCGGGTAGAGCGTATCCACCAGCAGGGAGGATTTGCCGGAGCCGGACACGCCGGTGACGCAGACAAACGCCCCGAGCGGGAAATCCGCGTCCACATTCTTGAGGTTGTTTTCGCGCGCGCCCTTGATGGAGAGCGTGCGCCCATCGACCGGGCGGCGCTCGAAGGGCAGCTCGATCTGGCGCATGCCGACGAGATATTGCCCGGTCAGGCTGTCGGCGGTTTCCATCACCTTCTTGGGTGTGCCTTCGGCGATCACCGTGCCGCCATGGACACCGGCACCGGGGCCCATATCGACCACATGGTCGGCCTCGAGAATGGCTTCCTCGTCATGCTCGACGACGACGACCGTGTTGCCGATGTCGCGCAGGCGCTTCAAGGTTTCAAGCAGGCGGGTGTTGTCACGTTGGTGCAGGCCGATGGACGGTTCATCCAGCACGTACAGCACGCCGGTGAGGCCGGAGCCGATCTGCGAGGCGAGGCGGATGCGCTGGCTTTCGCCGCCGGACAGCGAGCCGGAGCCGCGTGACAGGGTGAGGTAGTCGAGCCCCACATCAACGAGGAAGCGCAGGCGCTCTCGGATCTCCTTGAGGATGCGCTCGGCGATCTCGTTCTGCTTCTTGGTGAAGGTCTTGTCGACCGTCGAGAACCACTCATGGGCCTCGCGGATGGAGAACTCCGACACCTGACCGATATGCAGGCCGGCGATCTTCACGGCCAAGGCTTCGGGCTTCAGGCGGTAACCGCCGCAGGTCTCGCACGGCTTGGCTGACTGGAAGCGGGACAGCTCCTCGCGCATCCACTGGCTGTCGGTTTCCCGCCAGCGGCGCTCGATATTGCCGACGACGCCTTCGAAGGTCTTCTTGGTCTTGTAGGAGCGGATACCGTCATCATAGAGGAACTCGATCTGCTCCTTGCCGGTGCCGAACAGAATGGCATCGCGCAGCACCTCCGGCAGGTCGCTCCAGGCCTCGGTCATGGAGCCGCCGAAATGGCGGACCAGGGCGTCCAGCGTCTGAGTGTAGTAGGGGGAGGTGTTGCCGGTTTTGGACCACGGCGCGATGGCACCCTGGCGCAGGGAGAGCGACGGGTCCGGCACCACGAGGTCGGCTTCGAACTGAAGCTCCGTACCCAGACCATCACAGGAGGGGCAGGCGCCGAAGGGATTGTTGAACGAGAACAGGCGCGGCTCGATTTCCTCGATGGTGAAACCGGAAACCGGGCAGGCGAATTTCTCGGAGAAGATCATCTGGCGCGGATTGCCGTCGTCATCCTTCTCGTCGGCGAATTCGGCGATGGCGATGCCGTCGGCAAGGCGCAGGGCGGTCTCCATCGAGTCCGCCAAGCGGCTTGCGATGTCCGGGCGCACGACGAGGCGGTCCACCACCACTTCGATGTCGTGTTTCTTCTTCTTGTCGAGGGCGGGGACGCTATCGAGTTCATAGAACTCACCATCCACCTTCACGCGCTGGAAGCCGCGTTTCAGGAGGTCGGCGAACTCCTTGCGGTATTCGCCCTTACGGCCGCGGATCATCGGGGCCAGCAGGTAAAGGCGCGTGCCTTCGTCCAGCGTCAGGACGCGGTCCACCATCTGGCTCACGGTCTGGCTTTCGATAGGCAGGCCGGTGGCAGGCGAATAGGGGATGCCGACGCGCGCGAAGAGCAGGCGCATATAGTCGTAGATCTCGGTGACCGTGCCCACCGTCGAGCGCGGATTGCGCGAGGTGGTCTTCTGCTCGATGGAGATCGCAGGGGACAGGCCTTCGATGTAATCGACGTCCGGCTTTTCCATCATCTGCAGGAACTGCCGCGCATAGGCCGAGAGGCTTTCCACGTAGCGGCGCTGGCCTTCCGCGTAGATCGTGTCGAAGGCAAGCGACGACTTGCCGGAGCCGGACAGCCCCGTGATCACCACCAGCTTGTCGCGCGGCAGCTCGACATCCACGCCTTTGAGATTGTGTTCGCGGGCGCCTTTGACGGTGATGTTTCGAAGTCCGGTCACGAATGAAATTCCACTGGTTGGGGCCTTTGGGGGCGGGCGGGCGGCAGAACGGGCAGCGCCGCGATAGATAGGGGCTTGGGTGCCGGTTGGCGAGGGCTAGTTGCCCCGGGCCCGACTCATCTTGACAACTGACCGCAGCACAGGAACATAACAGGAACTATTGCGCAATTATCTGTGGATGAGTTGCGCAAGGGCGCGCGGGCCCGGCAATAATCCGTTAGGGTCCTTGCCAAAGCAGAGACCCGCGCCGCAGAAGGCGCGCGCAAGACAGACGTAAGAAAGGCGGCTTCGAAATGGCAGGCAGCGTGAACAAGGTGATCCTCGTCGGCAATCTGGGTGCGGACCCGGAAGTGCGCCACACGCAGGACGGCCGCCCGATCGTCAATCTGCGCATCGCGACGTCTGAAAGCTGGCGCGACCGCAGCACAGGCGAACGCCGCGAGCGTACCGAGTGGCACCGCGTGGTGATCTTCTCCGAAGGCCTCGCCAAGATTGCCGAGCAATATCTGCGCAAGGGCTCGAAGGTCTATCTGGAGGGCCAGCTGCAGACCCGCAAATGGCAGGACCAGTCCGGCCAGGACCGCTACTCCACCGAAGTGGTGCTGCAGGGCTTCAACGCAACGCTCACCATGCTGGACGGCCGCAGCGGCGGCGACGGCGGCGGCATGGGCGGCGGTGGCGGCAGCTCGATGGGTGGCGGCTCCATGGGTGGCGGCGGTGGTGGTGGCCGCCCGTCCCAGCCGGCCGATGATTTCGGCGGCGGCGACTTCGACGACGAAGTGCCGTTCTAGGCCAGACGGCGACGCGCAAAGATGAGGGCTGAGAGCATGGCGCAGCCGACGCCCCAGAGGAGCTGGGCGCCGGTGTGGGCGAGGTGCGGGCCCTGGCCGGCGTAGAAGGCGGGGAACCAGGTCAGCGCGATGCCGTCGAGCAGGGTGGCGGCGACGATGGCGATGCCTGTCGGGGCGACCATGGCGTCGAGCGGCGTTGCGGTGGCTTTCGCCATGCCCCAGACGAAGAGCGGGGCGGTGAGTGTGGCGAGTGCGAAAGCTGCGAGGTGGCCCGCGCCAAGATCGTAGAAGGCAGGCGCCCAGTCCCGCAGCCAGATGGCTGCGACAAACCAGAGAAATACGCCGATCAGGGCGAACAGCATGATCTTGCGGCGGGTCATCTTGATCCTCCCATTACGGTGTTCACATGTCGGTCTCGCATGTGTGTGCGGAGCAATGCGTCTCGTGCCGGTGCCATAAAACTAGCAATATCGGGACATAGGCTCACTTACCTGCCTGTTCGGCGCCCGGATGACGGGGCCGGTAAGCTTTCACTCCCTGCATGAGGCCGCCGCATGACCATTGACGTGCTCGACACCATCCACGACCCCGGCAAGCCGGGCGGGCCAAATGACGATGATCTGGGGCACGCGGGCAATTGCGCCTGGGTGTTTGACGGGGCAACGGGGCTTGGGGACACGCAGCTGACGGGCACTGCCAGTGATGCGGCGTGGCTGGCGCAGGCGGGCAGTGCGGCGCTCAAGGCGCGGGCGCCGAGCCATCGCGGGCCGCTGACGGCCCTGGCCGAAGAAGTGCTGAGCGATGTGTCGCGCCGGTTTGACGCGGAGGCTGACCGTCAGCCTGCGGAGCGCTTCGAGCGGCCAACGGCGTCGCTGATCCTGATACGGCATACGGGCGGCGTGGTGGACTGCCTCAATTTTGGCGACTGCAAGGTGCTGCTGCGGGACGGGACGGGCGCGTTTCACAGTTTCGGCAGCAACGAGGAAAGCGAGAGCTACGAGAACAATCTCGCCTCGCGCTTTTCGGAACAGCGCAAGACCGAGGGAGAGAGCGGGGCACCGGACCAGCACCGCAGCAGCATCCTCGACCGCCTGCGCAAGGTGCGCAACCGGCACAATGTCTCCGGCGGGTACTGGGTGTTCGGGCTCGACCCGGAGGCGGCGGAACATGCGCGGACGCGGAGCTTCCCCATCACGGCCCCGGCGATTGCGCTGATGATGACAGACGGCTTCGAGGCGCTGGCGGGCGACTATGGCCGCTATACCGAGGAAGCGCTGCTGGATGCAGCGCTTGACCGCGGGCTTGCGTCGCTGAAGGACGAATTGCGGCATATCGAGCGCGAGCTGGACCCGGAGGCGCATCAGTTTCCGCGCTTCAAACAGTCGGATGACGCGACCGCCATGCTGGTGAAACTGGGCTGAGCCGGACGGGTGATTTACCCCTCCGGGACAGATTTTCACGCGCCGCCGCAGGGGCTGTGGAAAACACGCGGCCAGGCGTAAAAACCGGCTGATTTTCTGCCCTGTTTTCAAGGGGTTAGAGAGCGCCTCCGGCCCGGTTTGCCGGGGGCGGGCAGGTTTGCGGTCAGGGGCACCCAGTGCTAGTTTTCGGGGTGCGTTTTCCGCGCGATTCCGCACATGAGATGAGACCCGATTGCGCTGCCATTTCGAGCCTGCGCAGGGCCCGGCTTTTGTCCGGCGCCAGAAAGAACAGAAACCAAAAGCCCCGTGTCAGACATCGATAATAACGAGCCCGTGGACGAGAGCGCTGTGACCGGCGACACCGCCGACGGCAGCGGCGGCGGCGAGCCGCCCGCTGGCGGTGCGACGCCGCCGGACGGCCCCTCGGACGGCATCGGCCGCATCTCCATCGAAGACGAGATGCGCTCGTCCTATCTCGATTACGCCATGAGCGTGATCGTCAGCCGAGCGCTGCCGGATGCGCGTGACGGCCTGAAGCCGGTGCATCGCCGCATCCTGTTCTCGATGGGCGAGAACGGCTACGACTGGAACAAGCCCTACCGCAAGTCGGCCCGCGTGGTCGGTGACGTGATCGGTAAGTATCACCCGCATGGTGACCAATCGATCTATGACGCGCTGGTGCGCATGGCGCAGGATTTCTCCCTGCGTCTGCCGCTGCTGGACGGGCAGGGCAATTTCGGCTCCATCGACGGCGACCCGCCTGCCGCCATGCGTTACACCGAAGTGCGCATGGACAAGCCGGCGCATGCGCTTCTGGAAGACATCGACAAGGACACGGTCGATTTCCAGGACAACTACGATAATTCCGAGCGCGAGCCGATGGTGCTGCCGGCGCGCTTTCCCAACCTGCTGGTCAACGGCGCGGGCGGCATCGCCGTCGGCATGGCGACCAATGTGCCGCCGCATAACCTGGGCGAGGTGATCGACGCCTGCGTCGAGACGCTGGCCAACCCGGAGATCAGCTTTGAGGAGCTGATGCAGATTGTTCCGGGTCCGGACTTTCCGACCGGCGGGCTGATCCTCGGCCGGGCGGGCATCAAGGCGGCCTATCAGCTGGGCCGCGGCTCCGTCGTCATGCGCGGCAAGGTTCATATCGAGGAAATCCGCAACGACCGGGAAGCGATCATCGTCACCGAGGTTCCCTACCAGGTGAACAAGGCCTCGATGGTGGAGAAGATCGCCGAGCTGGTGCGCGAGAAGCGCGTCGAGGGCATTGCCGATCTGCGCGACGAGAGCGACCGGCAGGGCTTGCGCGTGGTGATCGAGCTGAAGCGCGATGCTGTGGCTGACGTGGTGCTGAACCAGCTCTACCGGTTCTCGCAGCTGCAGACCTCGTTCGGCTGCAACATGATCGCGCTCAATGGCGGCCGGCCGGAAATGCTGACGCTGAAGGGCTTCATCGAGGCCTTCCTGGCGTTCCGCGAGGAAGTGGTTACGCGGCGGACCAAGCATGAGCTTGGCAAGGCGCGCGAGCGCGCGCATGTGCTGGTTGGTCTTGCCATTGCCGTTGCCAATATCGACGAAGTGATCCGCCTGATCCGCAACGCGCCGGACCCGGCGACAGCGCGCGCGCAGCTGATGGCACGCGACTGGCCTGCAGCAGACGTGGCGCCGCTGGTGCGGCTGATCGCGGACCCGCGTCACGTGCTGACCGACGGCAACACGCTGCGGATGAGCGAAGAACAGGCACGCGCCATTCTCGATCTGCGCCTGCAGCGCCTCACGGCCCTTGGCCGCGACGAGGTGGGGGATGAGCTGAAGGGCCTGGGCGAGAAGATCGAGGATTATCTCGAAACGCTGCGCTCGAAGGAAAAGCTCCAGGGCATCATCCGCGACGAACTGATTGCGGTGAAGGACGAGTTTGCGACACCGCGGCGCACCGAGATCATGGAAGCGATCGGTGAGGTCGAGGACGAGGATCTGATCCAGCGGGAGGACATGGTGGTGACCGTGTCCCATGGCGGCTACATCAAGCGCGTGCCGCTGGACACCTACCGGGCGCAGCGGCGCGGCGGCAAGGGCCGCTCCGGCATGGCGACCAAGGACGAGGATTTCGTCAGCAAGATCTTTGTCGCCAACACCCATACGCCGATCTTGTTCTTCTCGTCGGAAGGCATGGTCTACCGCCTGAAGGTGTGGCGGCTGCCCGCCGGGTCGCCGCAATCGCGCGGCAAGGCGATGGTCAACATCCTGCCGCTCAAGGACGGCGAGCGGATTACCTCCGTCATGCCGATGCCGGAGGACGAGGACAGCTGGGGCGACCTGCAGCTGATGTTCGCCACCCGCAAGGGCAATGTGCGGCGTAACCAGCTGTCGGATTTCGTGCGGATCAATGTCAGCGGCAAGATCGCCATGAAGCTGGATGATCCGGAGGACGGCATTCTTGGGGTCGCCATCTGCTCGGAAGATCACGACGTGCTGCTGACGACGGCCAAGGGCCGGGCTATCCGGTTCCCGGTGACAGATGTGCGCGTGTTCTCGGGCCGGACATCCACCGGCGTGCGCGGCATCAAGCTTGATGATGACGACCGGGTGATCGCCATGGCGATGCTGCACCACACGGGGGCGGAGCCAGCGGAGGCGCGGGCCTATCTGAAGCAGGCGAAAGCCATGCGGGCAGCGCTTGACGGTGAGGCACCCGCTGAAGAACCAGATGATGCGGGCGAGGAGGGGGATGACATCACCCTGACGCCGGAACGCTATGCGGAGCTGGGCGCGCGCGAGCAGTTCGTGCTGGCTGTCTCCGAGAACGGCTTCGGCAAGCGGACGTCATCTTTCGAGTACCGGACCGCGGGCCGCGGCGGCAAGGGCATCATCGCGATGACGGTGACACCGCGGAACGGCCTGCTGGTGGATGCGTTCCCGGTCGATGAAGCGGACCAGATCATGCTCGTCACCAATGCGGGTCAGCTGATCCGCTGCCCGGTGAACGATGTGCGCGTGGCCGGGCGGGCGACCCAGGGCGTTACCATTTTCCGCACGGCGGATGATGAGAGCGTCGTGTCGATTTCCCATATCGCGGACGCCTCGGGGAATGACGCGGACGGCGAGGAGGAGGATGGTGACGGTGCCGGTGGTGAGAACGGCCCGGACGCGAACCTCGACTAATTAGCTTCCGGCGTCTAAAACGGCGGCAAATTGCGGGACGGATGGTCGGCACACGGCCCAACGGCCCGCTCCAGGAGTGACGACGCAGGAATGAGGAGCCGGCCGGCATGATGAAACGGACAGGGCTTTACCCGGGCACCTTCGACCCGATTACCAATGGCCATCTCGATATTATCGGCCGCGCCATGAAGATGGTGGATCACTTGGTGATCGGTGTTGCCATCAACCGCGACAAGGGCCCGCTGTTCGCGCTCGAGGAGCGGGTGTCGATGGTCGAGGAGGAGGTCCGCAAGCTGCAGGACCGCACCCAGTCCGAATGCACCGTCGAGGTGAAGCCGTTTGAAAGCCTGCTGATGCATTTCGCCGAGGAAATCGGCGCGCAGATGATCATTCGCGGCCTGCGGGCAGTGTCGGACTTTGAGTATGAGTTCCAGATGGCGGGCATGAACGAGCGCCTCAATCCGGACATTGAAACCGTGTTCCTTATGGCGGAAGCGCAGCATCAGGCCGTGGCCTCACGGCTGGTGAAGGAGATCGCCCGGCTTGGCGGCGACATTTCCCATTTCACCACGCCGATGGTGCGCGAGCGGCTTATCACGCGCTTCAACGAGCTGAAGCAGGCCGCGTCCTGACGATTTGACTGGCGGCCCGATGATCCCGCCGATGAAGGAGTGACGATCCCGACATGCGTATTTTCCGTACGATCCTGCCCGTTCTCGCCCTGGCATTCGCCGCGCTGATGCTCGCCCGTCCTGCCGCCGCGCAGGTGCCTTTCGCTGACGATGAAGAAAACATCCTGGTGCTGGAGCTTTCCACCGGCACGACCGAAATCCTGATGCGGCCCGATCTGGCACCGCTGCATGTGGAGCGCATCAAGAAGCTGACGCGCGAGAAGTTCTATGACGGCATCGTGTTTCACCGGGTGATCGACGGATTCATGGCGCAGACCGGCGACCCGACGGGCACGGGGCAGGGCGGTTCGACCTATCCCGACCTGCAGGCGGAATTCACCGAGACGAAGTTCCGCCGCGGCACCATCGGCATGGCCCGCACCAATGATCCCAATTCGGCCAACAGCCAGTTCTTCATCATGTTCAACCTGGCCCGGCACATGAACAACCCGCGCAACCCGCAGGGTTTCTATACCGTGTGGGGTGAAGTGATTTCCGGCATGGACGCGGTGGACGCGCTGCCCAAGGGCGAGCCGCCGGCAGAGCCGGGCAAGATTGTGTCCGCGCGTATCAAGGCCGACCTGCCGTAAGGCGGGGCCCATTTTCCCCCTGAAGAAAGCGAGAGCGATGACCGATACTTCGCCTGACAACACCCTGATCCTCACCCTCAAGGGAGGCGATGTGACCATTGCGCTCCGCCCGGACCTGGCGCCCAACCACGTGGCGCGCATCAAGGAACTGGTCCGCGAGGGGTTTTATGACGGCATCGTGTTCCACCGGGTGATCGACGGCTTCATGGCGCAGACGGGCGACCCGACGGGCACCGGCATGGGCGGTTCCGGCAAGAAGCTGTCGGCGGAATTCTCGTCCGAGCCGCATACACGCGGCACCTGCTCCATGGCGCGGGCGGCGGACCCCGACAGCGCGGACAGCCAGTTCTTCATCTGCTTCCAGGAATCGTCCTGGCTGGACGGCCAGTACACGGTGTGGGGCCAGGTGACCGACGGCATGGACCATGTGGACGCCATCACCCGCGGCGAGCCGCCGGCAAACCCGGACAAGATCGAGAAGGCCGTCATTGCCGCAGACGCCTAGGCGCCCATCGCCGGATCAGGCTTCAGACACCGGGGACGGGGTTTCTGCATCGGCAGATGCGCCGTCCCCGGACAGTCTGGATGCCTATGACTTCCACCTCCCCGAAGAGCTGATCGCCCTGCGGCCCGTGCGGCCGCGGGATTCCGCGCGCCTGCTGGTCGTCAATCATGCGCGGCCGGGCAGTCTTTCGGACCGGATCGTGCGCGAGTTGCCCGACCTGCTGCGCCCCGGCGACGTGCTGGTGGCCAATGACACACGGGTCATCCATGCGCGCCTGCGCGGCACGCGGCGACGGGGTGAAGCGTGCGCGAATATTGAATTGCTGCTGCACAAACCGCTGCCGGACGCCGGCTGCTGGCGGGCTTTCGCCCGGCCCGCCAAACGGCTCAAGCCCGGCGACGTGATCGAGGTGCATCAGGCACTGACGGCGGATGTGCTGGACCGTGATGGCGGCGAGGTCGTCGTGCGGCTGACCCCCCATGGGGTGAGCCTGGACGACGCGATCGCGCAGGCGGGCGAGATGCCGCTGCCGCCCTATATCGAGGGCAAGCGCAAGGCGGATGACAGCGACGAAGCGGACTACCAGACCGTCTTCGCCCGCCATGAGGGCTCCGTCGCCGCGCCGACGGCGGGCCTGCATTTTACCGACGACTTGCTGGCGGCGCTGGATGCGCGCGGTGTCGCGCGGGAGACGGTGACGCTGCATGTGGGGGCGGGGACATTCCTGCCGGTGAAGTCCGACACGCTGTCAGGCCACAAGATGCATGCGGAATGGGGCGAGGTGCCCCGCGAGGTGGCAGACCGCCTCAACGCCGCGCGGGCCGCCGGCGGGCGCATCATCGCCGTGGGCACCACCTCCATGCGACTGCTGGAAAGCGCCGTTGATGCGCAAGGTATCTTCCATCCCTTCGCGGCGGAGACCGACATTTTCATCACGCCGGGGCATGTGTTCCACGGGGTGGATGTGCTGATGACCAATTTTCATCTGCCGCGCTCCACGCTCATGGTATTGGTCTCGGCCTTTGCGGGGCTTGAGACCATGCGCGCAGCCTATGCGCATGCCATCGGCACGGGCTACCGCTTCTATTCCTACGGGGACTCGAGCCTCCTGTTTCCGCAGGACGGCGCGTCGCCACGACCAATCGACCGACAGGACACATTCCAGGCATGAGCGCCTTCACTTTCCATCTCGACAAGACTGACGGCAAGGCCCGGACAGGCCGGATCGACACGCCGCGCGGCACCATCCGCACGCCGGCCTTCATGCCCGTGGGCACGGCCGGCACGGTCAAGGCAATGACCACCGACACGGTGAAATCAACCGGCGCGGATATCGTGCTGGGCAATACCTACCATCTGATGCTTCGTCCGGGGGCGGAGGAAGTGGCGGCGCTGGGCGGGCTGCACAGCTTCATGAACTGGGACAGGCCGATCCTGACGGATTCAGGCGGGTTCCAGGTCTGGTCGCTAGCCAAGCTGCGCAAGATGACCGAGGAGGGGGTGACCTTCCAGAGCCATATTGACGGCTCCACCCATTCACTGTCGCCGGAGCGGTCGATCGAGATCCAGTGCCTGCTGGGCTCCGATATCCAGATGATCCTGGACGAGTGCACCGATTATCCGGCCACGCGCGCGCAGGCGGAAAACAGCATGAACCTCACCACGCGGTGGGCGAAGCGCTCGAAGGAGGCATTCAATACGCAGCCGCACCGCAAGGACGGGCAGGCGCTGTTCGGCATCGTGCAGGGCTCGACCTTTCCCGATCTGCGCCGGGCGCATGCGGAAGCGCTGGTGGATATCGGCTTTCACGGCTATGCGCTGGGCGGGTTGTCGGTGGGCGAGGAACAGAACCTGATGCTCGACACCATTGAGGCCGCCGAGCCGGTGCTGCCCATGGATCAGCCGCGCTATCTGATGGGCGTGGGCACGCCGGAGGATCTGGTGGAAGCAGTGCGGCGGGGCATCGACATGTTTGACTGCGTGATGCCAACCCGCTCGGGCCGCCACGGCCAGGCGTTCACCAGCCGCGGGCGGGTGGCGATCAAGAATGCGCGCCATGCGGCCGATCCGCGCCCCCTGGATGCGGACAGTCCGTGCGAAGCGGCCAATCTCTATTCACGCGCCTATCTGCATCACCTGTACAAAAGCGGCGAGTATCTGGCGGCGATGCTGATCACCTGGGCCAACGTGGCCTATTACCAGTGGCTGATGGCGCAGATGCGCGAGGCCATCGCCGAACAACGCTTTGAGGCCTTCGTTGCGGACTTCTATGCAAAGCGCGGAGAGGGCGATATTCCGCCGCTGTGAGGGCGGCTGAAAAACCCGCCTGCGCGCTTGACCCGCAGGCCACCGCCCCCTAGTTTCCGGCCTCTCACGAAAAGCCGGACGCGACTCCCGCGACCCGCATTCAGGGCCCGTAGCTCAGCTGGTAGAGCAACTGACTTTTAATCAGTAGGTCACAGGTTCGAACCCTGTCGGGCTCACCATAAGCGATTGATCAATCAGGTATTTTTAGTTTTTCAAGGGGCCTTCTATTCTGACAATGGTCGGAATTGTCAGAATATGTTCTGATATCAAGCTGGCTAACTGATCGCTTCCATTCCCCTTTATGGCACTATTCTCGCCATTTATGGCGGAGTTTTCTTGGCTTGCACCGTCAGGCCAACTGTTTTCTTGTCATTTTGTGCTTGGCCCACTTGGCATCGTATCCAAGGTTCTATGAACCGGATTATCGTCCCTGCCTGTTTCAGCCCATCAAACTCGTGTGTTAATTAGAGCCGACAGGGAAAACTAGATGTGGCTTGGAGTGAATTATGATGAAGCCGACAACACCAGATGATTGGTTTCTTCTTGAGTTTGAGATTTCCAATCTTTTTGATGGCGCGCCAATTGACGAAGAAGATTTGTTTGCTGGTCGGGCTACTGAAATCCGAAAAATGTTGTCCGCGGTAATGGAGAAATCCAAGCATGTTGTTCTTTTTGGAGAGCGAGGCGTAGGAAAAACTTCACTCTCAAATATTTTTTGGAAGCGCTTTGGAAGAACTATTAAAAGCTTTGTTGTTGCTCGAGTACAAGCCAGCCCGAGCGATGATTTCTCAAGCTTATGGATCAGAGCGCTTGATGAATTGCAGTCTTCCGGAACGTCTGCAGGAAAAGAGGCATATTTTCCATTCGACACCAGTTATGAGACTATATCTCCCTCTGAGATCAGAAAAGAGCTTCAGAAATGTGGTTCGAACTCTGTTCCGATAATAATTATAGATGAATACAACGAGATTATTGATTCAGATGCAAAAACTCTTACCGCCAACCTTATAAAAGAACTTTATGACTTTGCGATTACAACAACAATAATTCTAGTTGGTGTAGCTGAGAATATTGGAGAGCTTGTATCAGACCACAAATCCATAGGCCGCGCACTGATACATGTCCCCCTAAATCGGATGTCAGAATCTGAATTAAGAGAGATTATCGAAAAAAGGGCTAGCCGAACCTGCATGTCATTTTCTGGGGATGCAATCTGGACTATTGTAACTCTATCAAGAGGTTTGCCATTTTTTACTCAGACGTTATCAAAACATGCTGCCCTACACGCAATTGAAAACCGCCGCCTTACAGTTACCAACGATGATGTCGAGGCGTCTATGGAACGTTTTATACAAGAAACAGAGACATCTTTTAAGGATGCCTACAGGTCTGCCACGCGGAGCAATCAACCTAATAATTTTGAACAGTCTCTTCTAGCATGCGCATTAGCAGACACAGATGACGAAGGTTTTTTTACTGCTAATGATGTGGTCGATCCTTACAGTGCAATTATGAAAGAAAAAAAGAGAATTGCACACTTTGAAAAGCACTTACGGCGCTTCTCCTCAGAAGATGGAGGAAATATCTTGATCAAGAGAGGCGGAGATCGTCAACAGACGTTTAGATTCTCAGACCCAATGATGCAGCCGTATGTTATTATCCGGGGAATTCAATCTGAAATGATAGACAAGACAGCAAGGGCTATTCTTCTTCAGAAAGAACAAGGTTCACTGTCCTTGTAGCACGTTTCTTTTGTGTATTTTTTTCTGAAGCTCGAGAGCTTTCAAAGCTGACGAAAATAGCGGTCCGCAGCTGCCGGAACTCGGTATCGTCAGGGTATGAAAAGCGAAACCCCCGGAGGGCCAAACGGCTGTCCGGGGGATCTGTCTAGTCCGGTCGGCTTTTCAGCCCCGGCGCTCGAATAGGAGACTACTCTTTTATGCCTCTGAGTCAAGGAACTATCATGGGGCCTATTTCCCCCAGGTTAATTCAAGCCTTGAAAACTGCCGTTTCGCCGGAGCGATGGCATACATATGAGATTGCCGCTGGTTTCGATCAAGATCGAGCACATGCATTGTATCTCTGGAACGCATCTATCGGACAGAGCTTTCACTACCCATTGCAATCGGTTGAAGTCTGCATGAGAAACGCTATTCACCGCGCGCTTGTAGCCGTCTACGGCAACGATTGGTGCAATGATCCGGCGTGTAGGGGCTCTATGCAGTCCCGACAAGACCAAGAGATAGCTGACGCGGCGGATCGAAGGCTAAAGATGTATGGGACAAGCGCAACCACACCGCAAATTGTAGCGTCGCTCACATTTGGTTTTTGGATCGCAATCCTCGGACCGAAATATAATAGGATGATATGGAACACTCACAAAAACACTGTGTTCCCATTTCTTCCGCCAGGAACAACCATGAAAGAGGTTGGTCAGACTGGCCGAACGATCAGGCAATTACGCAATCGCATTTTTCATCAAGAGCCGCTGCTTGGGGGAAACCTATCCGGAGACTACGCGGCGATTCTCAAAATGATTTCTTGGATATGCCCAGATACAAACGCATGGGTTCGTAAAAACAGCTCTGTTCCGAATACACTTCGCAACCGACCTTAATAAGCCCTCGGATCTTGCACCGCAATAGCGGGGCACCGCTCAGACAGGCGGAGATATCTAATCCTTGGAAGCGCCGTAACACTCAATCAAAGGCGTTCTGTAAATCGAGATCGAGTTCACGGTTCAATCGCTGCACTTCAGACAGGGATGGGTCATATGTTCCTTGCAGAAGTCCGTTCAAACGCTTTTCCGAAATAGCTAGTCGTTCAGCCATCTCAGAAACGCTCACGGCATTTAGCGCCAAGTGCACATTGAGTTTATGCGCGATGTATCGATGCCCCTGCGACAACACCCTAACGTTGGTCGGTGGAGAAGTTGCTCCGGCAGGTCTGATATGCACTCCAGCTTCACGCAAGATCCGTTTGATGTGACTTCTTGAGACTCCATAGCGGGCCTCCAGGAAGCGAAAATCCACGGACAGGTCGTTCTCATAGGTTCGGACAATTTCTTCATTGCGTTTGGCAATCGCAAAACTCGGGATTCTAGCCATCACTTCCTCAATTTCGGGAAGCAGGACGCATTCTGACAACGGTGCTAAGTCATTGATCCGTATACGGTGAAGAGACTCAGAATGTCAGAATGAAATGGCAGAAAACAACGGTTCCTGATTGCCTTTTAATCAGTAGGTCACAGGTTCGAACCCTGTCGGGCTCACCACCTTCCCGAAAATCACCGATTGACCGCCACCTGCACGGGCGGGCGCATGGACCTGCTGGTGCGGGGCGGGTAGGGTCTGGTGCAGCCGCTGGTTGCCGGGCTGGTGCATGCCGGGCGGGCGCAAGCGGTTGGAAATTCATGCGCGGAGTGTGGCGTGTTCGGGGGAGCGCATCATGTGGAAATTCCTGATAACGGCGGTGTTGCTGGCGGTAGTGACGGCGGGCGCCATCCTGGCCGGGCAGCAGATGCAGGCCGGGCCGCAGGCCACGCAGATGACCGAGATGTCCTGCAGTTATCGCTCGGGGCTGGCGCAGGTGGAAGCGTGCACGACGCTCATCGAGGGGTCGGCGGACCGCGAGGATCTCGATGACGAGACGCTGGCCACCTATTACCTCAACCGCGCCAACGGGCATGCGAGCATCCGCGACTATGACAGCGCGCTGGCGGATTACGACGAGGCGATCCGCTATTACCCGGACGAGTTCCTGAACTACTACAACCGGGCGCGGGTGTTCCGGATGATCGGCGATTATGACGCAGCGCTCGAAGATCATGCGCGCGCCATCGCGCAGGATGAGGAAGAACCCGCGGCCTATACGCAGCGGGCACAGACCCTGTATCTCGCCAAGCGCTATGAGGAGAGCCTGCCGGATATCGAAAAGGCGCTGGAGATGGAGCCGGACAATGCGGCAACGCTGAACTCCATGGCCTGGACGCTGGTGACGCTCAAGCGGGCCGAAGACGCGCTGCCCTATGCGGAGCGGGCGCTCGAGAACGACAATGAGGAGGCCTCGGGCTCGCTTGACACCTATGCGCATATCCTCGCCGAGCTCGGCCGCAGCGACGAAGCGGTGGACTATTTCGAGAAGGCGGCGCGGGTGGGCGGCAATGGATATGTGCGGCAGATCCAGAACGCGCTCATCCATCACGGGCTGCTGGACGCCGTTCCGACCGGCGTCTTCGACCTTGCCACGCGGGAGGCGGTGCGGGCCTGCGCGCAGAGCAATTGCCGGCTGCTGATCGGCATCGATGTGGAGATGGCGGAGCAATAGGCGCGGCCAGCGCCGGAAAACAGAAAAGGCCGGAGCCTGCGAGACAGGTCCGGCCTTTTCAATTGGTGATGAGCAGGCAGCCTAGTGGCTGACGGCGGGCTCCATGCCCTTGGCCTGCTCGATCCACTTGGCGACCGTGTCGGCGCTGGGCACGACGCGGGTGAGGTTCTTTTCCTCGTTGGTGGACTTCATGGTCTCGGCCAGGTTCTCGGCATTGCGGTGCTGGAGTTCCTTCACCGTGTCCACGCCCGCGGCTTCCAGAAGCTCGGCGAACTCACCACCGACACCGGAGATGCGCATCAGGTCGGCGTGGTTCACCCATTTGAGGATGAGTTTCTCCGACAGGCCGCTCTGGGCGGCGATGTCGCCGCGGCCGTTGCGGGCGGCGCCAATGGCAAGCAGGTCTTCCGTCGTCTTGATGCCGGCCTTGGCCAGCGCCTCGGCATAGGCAGGGCCGACACCTTCAATGTCTTCAACAGGATAGCTCACGGGTGTTTGTCCTTTCCCTAGAACGTCACGTCCATAATCTTGCCCCACGCGGGGGTCAGTTTAACCCGGTGGCCAGCATGTGCATGCTATTTTCACCGCCGCATGACAGCTGGCGCAGCCTTTGGGCTGGCGCCACAAAATGTAATGTTGTAACAGTTATCGAGTTGACGATGCGATTGATCTTCAAAGGCCGCCCGGCGCGGATCTGGGCTCTTGCCGGGCTGATCGCTGCTGCCGTCATGGCAAGCGGGCAGACGCCGGTGCGGGCCCATCCGCATGTGTGGATCGACATGACGGTCACCTCGCAGTTCAACGAGGCGGGGGAGCTTACGGGCTTCACCCATGTGTGGACGTTTGACGAGTTCTATACGGTGTTCCAGCTCGAAGGCTTCAATCTCTCCGCCGGTGAAGCGCCCGGCGACGCACAGCTTGCGGATTACGCCGTGGAGATGACCGACAGCATTGCCCAGTTCGGTTATCTCATGCGCATCGAGGGCAGGGACGGGCGGCTTGAGGTCACAGCGCGCGACCAGTCCGCGCAGTTGCGACCGGACCAGCGGCTGGAGCTGACCTTCACCGCGGAGCTCATCAAGCCCGTGGACGTGACCGACTGGCCGGTACGCTATTCGGTGTTTGATCCGGACTATTTCATCGAGATGCTGCATGTGCCGGAGACGGGGCTGCTGATGGCGGGGTCGCCACCGGACAGCTGCACGCTGGACCTCGAAAAGCCGTCGCCGAGCTTCGAGATGATCAGCCTTGCCGCCTCGCTGGACCGCATGGACCAGGGGCCGGACACGCTGGGGGCCGTCTTTGCCGAGAACGTGACCATCGATTGCCGCCCCGACGCGGCGCGCACGGAACCTGCCGCGCCTGCGGTCAACTGATCGGAGACGGGACCGGGGATGGGGCACCTTCTTGCACGACTGACGCTGGCACTCGTGCTGCTGAGCAGCGTCCTGCCCGCCATGACACCCGCCCTGGCGCAGCTGGGAACAACGGATCGCAGCACCACCCCGCAAGTCACCGAAACAACAGCGTCTGAGCCGTCGTTCCTCACGCAAACGATTCTCTATATCCAGGCGGAGCAACAGCGCCTGCACCGGGCGTTGGCCGGTGCCATCCGCACCTTGAAGGCGGAAGGCTCCGTCACGGCAGCCTGGGCGCTGATCAGCCTGTCCTTTCTTTATGGCGTGTTCCATGCCGCCGGACCGGGGCACGGCAAGGCGGTGCTGTCCACCTATCTGGTGACCCAGCCGACAGCGCTGAAGAAAAGCCTGGCGCTGGCAGCCGCGGCCTCCTTCATGCAGGGCGTGACGGCCATCGTTGTCGTGATGGGCGTGCTGACCGTGCTGGGGGTGGCGCTGCGCTCGTCCGGCATGATCGTGCAGTGGCTGGAAGCGGCGAGTTTCGCGCTGGTGGCCTGCGTGGGGGCGTGGCTCATCTGGCGGTCGCTGCGGGTGCTGTTCCCGCAGCTTGTGCCCGCCGGCGGGGGGCATCACCACCATCATCATGATCACGGGCACGGGCATCACCACGATCATGACTGTGATGCCCATGGCTGCGGGCACACCCATATGCCGACACCGCAGCAGGCCAGCGCGGCCGGGTCGCTGCGGGAAATGGCGGGCGTGGTCTTTTCCATCGGCGTTAGGCCGTGTTCCGGGGCCATTCTGGTGCTCGTCTTTGCCCAGGTCGCGGGCATGACGCTGGCGGGCATTGCCGCCGTCCTCGCCATGTCGGCGGGTACGGCGCTTGCCGTGGCCCTCATCGCGCTGGCCGCGGTGGGGCTGCGGGACGGAGCCTGGGCGGTGACGCGGCTCGATGATGCGCTCGTTGAGAAGGCGGTGCACTGGCTGGCGATTGCCGGCGGCGTGGTGCTGGTGCTGATGGGGTCGCTGTTCGCCTATGCGAGCGCCACCCAGGTAACGGCCAGCAACATTCTCATGTAGCCCTTGCGGCCTCATGCCGTGCGGCGTAGGTCTCGGGTCCCCAGACACCGAGACCGGAGACGCCCCATGAAGACCCGCGCCGCCCTTGCCGTTGAAGCCGGACGCCCGCTTGAGATCGTCGATGCCGACCTAGAGGGCCCGCGCGAGGGGGAAGTGCTGGTGGAGATCATGGCCACCGGCATCTGCCACACCGACGAATTCACGCTCTCCGGCAAGGATCCGGAAGGCATCTTCCCGTCGATCCTTGGGCATGAAGGCGCGGGCATCGTGCGCGAGGTGGGGCCGGGCGTCTCGTCGCTTGCGGTGGATGATCACGTGATCCCGCTCTACACGCCTGAATGCCGGGAGTGCGAGTACTGCCACAACCCGAAGACCAATCTGTGCCAGAGCATCCGCGCCACGCAGGGGCAGGGGCTGATGCCCGACGGCACCAGCCGGTTCTCGGTCAATGGCCAGACGGTGCATCACTATATGGGCACCTCCACCTTCTCCAATTTCACCGTCGTGCCGGAGATCGCGCTGGCCAAGGTCCGCAAAGACGCGCCCTTCGACAAGATCTGCTACATCGGCTGCGGCGTCACCACGGGCATCGGGGCCGTGGTCAACACCGCCAAAGCCGAGGCGGGCTGCACCGCCATCGTTTTCGGCCTCGGGGGCATCGGCCTCAATGTCATCCAGGGCCTGCGCATGGTGGGCGCGAAGATGATCGTCGGCGTTGATCTCAATGACGACCGGGAAGAGTGGGGCCGCAAGTTCGGCATGACGCAATTCGTCAACCCGATGAAAGTGACCGGTGATCTGACCGCGCATCTGATCGACATCACCGGCGGCGGCGGGGATTACACCTTTGAATGCATCGGCAACACCGATGTGATGCGGGTGGCACTCGAAAGCGCGCATAAGGGCTGGGGCGAAAGCATCATCATTGGCGTCGCGCCTGCCGGGGCGGAGATTTCCACGCGCCCCTTCCAGCTCGTCACCGGCCGATCCTGGCGCGGCACCGCCTTTGGCGGCGCGCGCGGGCGCACGGACGTGCCGCAGATCGTGGACTGGTACATGGACGGCAAGATCGAGATCGACCCGATGATCACCCACACCCTGCCGCTGTCCGACATCAACCGCGGCTTCGACCTGATGCACGCGGGCGAGTCGATCCGGTCGGTGGTCATTTACT
>ERZ1023282.35-NODE-35-length-92340-cov-9.044428_pt1 | contig 92340 bp, 78 predicted proteins | sample MGYA00521262_ERZ1023282 | MGnify/ENA primary metagenome ERZ1023282 (study PRJEB32759, sample SAMN07749867) | skin metagenome | biome: transportation; feature: city; material: polyester macromolecule | host: Homo sapiens | place: Hong Kong:KT line | collected... | reverse complement strand
GCGCGGTGGTATCCCGTGCGCCCACGACCGTCTGCTCGCGACCCGGCTGGGAACCATGGGTGCCAAGCTCGTTGACGAGGGTGAGTTCGGCATCATGGTCGCCGCTCAGGGCGGAGACGCCACGACTGTTGCGTTGAAAGACGTCGCTGGCAAGGTCAAATACGTGCCTGCCGATCATCCTTGGGTGAAGGCGGCGCGTCAGGTCGGAACCGGTTTAGGCGACTGAGGCCCCAGTCGAAGGCATCCGCCGCTTAGGCGGCGGTGTGTACCACGCACCGGACCCCGGGGTTGGCATCGATGGTTGCGGCCTGCCCCGTCACACCCTCAACGACTCCACAGTGCAGGGAACACACCACTTGGGGGTGATCGCGGGCCAGGTCGAGGAAGGGGCAGTGGCGTAGCACGATGCCATCCTCATCTGCGGCTGGGGAGAAGCCCATGTCATCGAGTACTGCGATGAGGTCGCCGTGGCGATGCCGCCCCCAGCGCTGACCGATGCGCATGGCGGTGGCTGTCGGGTCGTTACTGGAGGCAACCTCCTCAACGAACATCTGGGCTAGCAACCGATAGGCCCGTGGTCCTTCGTCGCTGATGAGGGTGAAGACGGTGTGGGGACGCCCCCGGGTGGCCCGGTGCTGACGCGTCATCTCCGCCCGTCCCTGCTCGACGAGACGGTCGAGATGGAATCGCGCCGTCGAGGGGTGAATTCTCAGGTCGGAGGCCAGCTCGGCGCTCGTCGCTGAACCGCCACGTCGTCTCAGGGCATCGGCGACCTCGTCGATACGCTTCTGTGACCCCGGATCGACCAGGCTTGCGGTGTCATCGTGACGTGTGCTCATGCCGTCACCTCAATGAATCCCTTGGCGCCACGCTCCATCTCCACGAAGGAATGGTTAACAAAGGTGTAGCGTCCCGGCTCCTCAAAAACCATCTCGACGAAACCACCTTGGGCACTTGTTAGGTCAAGGGCCTGGGAGCCACCGCCCTCCGGATTGCCACGTTTGAGGGTGTAGGCGCCCTCCTTAAAAACGGTGTCAAATTGGGTTCCGACGACGTGGAAAGAACACCCCCGGCTCGGACCAGCCGCGAGCACCCAGATGCGTACCCGCTCGCCGACTTTGGCTTTGAGGGGCTCGAAGACGTACTGGTTGGCGTGCCCGTTGAACATCGTTAGATCAGGGGTTTCGTTGGCAATCTTGGCGGTGTTGATTTCTGCCCCGTTGTGCTCGCTGAGGTAGGTCTCCGACTGCACTAGGTAGTACTCCCGGTCGGCTCGAGGTAGGTCGTGCGGCGGTACGATAACGGCCCCAAACATGCCTGCTGCAATGTGAGCCGACATCGGCATGGTGGAGCAGTGGTAGAGCCAGATCCCGGCACGGTGCAAGGTGAAGTTGTAGTCCAACTCCTGTCCCGGGGCGATGGTACGCATCACCTCGTTAGGAGAGACGGTGCCGGCGTGGAAGTCCAGGGAGTGACCCATCGTTGCCTTGTTGACGAGGTGTACGCGCATCTGGTCGCCGATCCGGGCGTGGATGACCGGGGCCATGTAGCGACCGTTGTAGGTCATGGCGTTGATGGTGGTTTCCGGTGCGATTTCCTGCACGGAGTCCTCGGTGGTGAGCGTGATCGTGTGGACCCGCCCGGCCGGTAGCGGGGGTAAGACAGCGTCGCGGGTTTTAAAACCCTTGCCTGGAGCCTTGGTGAGGTCGATCTTGCGACGGGGATTAACGGGCTCGCTGTGGTGATCGGGGTTATCGGTGCCTGACATGTCATTGACCTTGACGTTAAGCACCATTCCCATCGATTTGTGTCCAACGATGGTGCACCAGCCCTCGGTTGGTCCGGTGATGACCCCGGCTTCGACGGTGGCGTGGGCTCCGGGGGCAAGGCGCGGCGAGTGGGCCCCGTTGGCAAATTGGAGGTCGTGGACTTGATTGGGGTCCTTATTGGTGATCTCGACGATGAGTTGGTCACCGGCTGGGACGGTGATGGTGCCGGGGTGGTACCTCATCCCCTTGGCAATGACGGCGACCGTCGTGGTGTGACCGGTGGGGGCGACGTTGCCGACGACTGCTGTCGGACCCTTGGCGTCGTCCCTGGGAGCGTTCTGATCGAGCCGATGGCCGACCGCGGCTGCGGTCAGGGCAGTAGCCAGACCTGCGAAGGCCCCGACAAAGGAACGGCGATCTGGGGGAGCGGTGGGAGCAGGTTCGACGGACTGGCTGGTGGTCCCGGCCACAGCGGAACGGTCTGAGGGAACAGTTGGGGTGGGCCCCTTGCCGGAATCGGGGTTATCGCCCTCCTTGGAAGCAACCTTCTGAGCCGCCATCTGGCGTCCCCTCTCCTTGAGCATGGGCACTGCGGTGCGCACCATCGCCACAGTCGCTGGTAAGAAGGTGGCCAACCCGATGACGGCCATCACCATGCCGATGCGACGGGTCCAGCTGCCCATTGCGAGCACCCACAGCACCAGGCCGGCGTTGGTAATCGTGGCACGCAGTGCTCCGAAGGCGTGCATTTTGGCATTGGTAGCGCGGACGATTTTTGGCCCGCCGCCCATAACCATTGGCATGAGGTAGCTCATAGCGCCGATGAGGAGTTGGAGCAGGAACCCGACGATGACAGGTACTGACAGGGTGAAGATGTCGTCGGCGAGCAGTCCGTTACCTTTGGCGGCCAGCTTCCACGCCAGCCAGACGAGCCACACCAGCATCCAGCAGATGGCGGCTCCCATGGTGAAGCCGGGGAAGTCGCGCGGTGGCTTGTTGACGGCACAGGCCACCAGATCGCCCAGCACAATACAGATTCCGACGATGTGGGCCGTCACACCGAGGGCAGCCAGCCACCACAGCCCACACAGCGCCCCGATGGTCGTCACCACCACCGCGATGAGCATGACGTATAGGGAGACCTTGCCGTGGCGATCCTGGGCGGGTTGCATCTTGGTGCGCAGCACGGTCGGCCACAAAGTCATGAGTGTGCCGATGACGGTTAGACCGACGAAGCCGAGCAGGTTGAGCGCCTGGTGGGCCACTAACAGACGGGTTCGCCACGGCTCGATGGGGGAGAAGGCCATGATCGCACCGAGGGTCGCTCCCAATGGCAACAGACAGGCGGCTGCGCAATAAAACCACACCGTCGAATCGAACCGTCCCGGCAAAGCGTGGCGAGCTTGGTGGGCCAAGGCGAAGGCGTACCACGTCAGCATCGATCCGACGATGGCGGCACCGACGACGGTCACCCACGGCTGGGTCGCCACTATGCCAACGAAGGTGACGACGATGCCGGCCGTGAGCAGTCTGATGCGCAATACCTGACGACGGCGGTCGGCGTCAGTGAGGTTGTTGTGCAAGATCGCCTCGGTGAAGTACTGACCCCACACCATGATCGACGTCGTTGCGACGCCCAGTGTGACCATGTGCACCAGCAGCCAGCGCGACTGTGATATCCACGGGCTCACGATCGCCACGATGAGCAAAGCTGCCAGCCACCCGGAAACCGGACGCGACGCCTTACGGTGCCAGCTGCGCTTATTTGTGTTGGGCTTACGGCCGACGGGCGTGATCTCAGGCATGGTCCCCTCCTGACCGGGAGTGTGGGCTGTATTGCGGGTGCGTTCTGGCTGTGTTGCGGGGCCGGACATGAGCGGCGACGACGGCCACTAGGGCCAACAGGCTGAGTACATTGACGACCCCACCAACTTGCACGGCGGCGGGCCGACCCAACCCGTCACCGATCCCGATACGTGCCAGCAAAGAGGCCTCCAGTAGAAAAGCGGGTAGCCAGAACCACGTCGTCCAGTCGAGTCGTGCGCGTAGTACCGCAGGCAGGATGATCGGGGCGTGGCCGAGGATCATCCCCATGGTGAATCCGAGGAAGATCGAGTGGACGACGGCGTCATAGGCTCTCCCGGAGGCGAGGGGGCCATTGGTCATCCAGATAAGACCGGCTAGCCCGAGCCACAGGTAGCCGATCATGAGCAGAATGCCGATGTAGGCGGCCTGCCCGCCGCGTCGCAACCCACCACGGGCGACGTCGTTTCGGCACAGCCACGCTGCTAGACCAACGAGGACGGCTCCCAACAGCCGATACCCGATTATTGGACTCACTACGCAGACAAGCAGGGCTGCCACGACCGCCAGACAGAGCGTCGGAAGGGTGCGATTGTGGGCCATCGTCATCCGGGAGAGTTCGAGCCTCTCACCGCAGATCGTCAGGATGAGGTAGCAGGCAAGCCATCCGACGACCTCAGGAACGCTCACTTCTGAGGTGAGTAGGGTGGCAGCACCGGCTGCGCAAAACGCCCCGGTGGCTTGGATGACGGTAGCGTCGTCGTGGCTGCGTCTCCACAGCGGAATGTAAATACCCAACAAACCCAATTGTGCCAGGGCCAGTAGAGCCAATCCGGCACAAGCGGGGCCGGGTGCCAGCAGGACGATGACTCCAAGTCCTGAAATGGCTGGGACACAGTACCCAAAACGTGTCCCGAGGGCCACAGCTCGTTCCAGACAGATGACGGTGCCGACGAACCCGAGCACCATGAGGGGACCGTGCCAGTGGGACAGTCGCGACGTCATCACGGGGGACCACACGCCGAGGAGCAGTAAGGCGCCGTCGAGGCCAGCCAATAGGGAGATTCCAGCTCCGACCATGAGCCAGGAGCGGCCTGAACTGGCGGGGGAGTGGGGCATGGGGGATCCTTTTTCGGCTATCAGATCATCAAAATACTATGCCGGTGGTGAACGTTTCCACCATCCCTGCTCGCCGGCAGTGGCTGCAGGCCATTCAGCTCCTCCTTGTCGTGGCTGCGATATCATTTGCGACTCATATCGAGGACCCAGGTTGGGTCGTTGAACATACGTGGATTGGCGCGCCCCGTCACGGATGTGCGATGTTCACAAAGGGCCGGGCTCGGCGTCATTCATCCCGCACAAATTTCGAGGGTTGCGGTTGTGCTCTCTTTGTGGTCAGGGCTATGGTTCTTGTTTACAAGATATTAAGTCTTGGTAAGCGTGAATGTCCAATATTTCACTCTCGGCGTCCCACTCCTACATGTGGGCTCAAGGATGAGCGTTCGGATGTTTGGCTTGCAGTAACCGGTTTCTATGGGCTAGGAATGGTGATGAGTGAGAATCGGATCGAAGAAGATCTTCTCGGAAAGAGAGAAATTTCGAACGAACACTACTATGGAATCCATACTTTACGTGCGCTGGAGAACTTTCAGATATCGCGTGGATGCATGAATGATGAGCCTGACTTTATTCGGGGAATGGTTCAGGTGAAGAAGGCGACTGCCTTGACGAACAAGCAACTGAGGGTTTTGCCTGGAGATGTTGCCGACGCCATCATTGCGGCATGCGACGTGATCTTGGATGATGGGCGCTGTATGGATCAATTCCCGACTGATTCCTTCCAAGGTGGGGCAGGAACGTCGATCAACATGAACACCAACGAGGTTGTTGCCAATCTGGCTCTTGAGATATTGGGGTATCCGAAGGGTACATATGACGTCATTCATCCCAATGACGACGTCAACAAATCCCAGTCGACTAACGATGCCTACCCTACCGGATTTCGTCTCGGGGTCTATGCCCTGCTTGAGGGATTGAAGCGGGCCGTCGCCGACCTCGCCGACAGTTTCGATGCCAAGGCTAGAGAATTTGCCGACGTGTTGAAGATGGGGCGTACCCAGCTTCAGGACGCCGTTCCCATGACCCTCGGGGAAGAATTCGACGGGTATGCGCACAACATCCGTGCCGAACTGGACCGACTCGACGTGGGTAGTGACCTGCTTGTGGAGGTCAATTTGGGTGGCACGGCCATCGGTACCCGAATCAATACCCCGGACGGGTACGCCGAGCTGGCGGCCGAAAAGTTGGCCGAGGTGACTGGTTACCCGATTCGCCCCTCTACCAACCTCATGGAATCTTCCTACGACAACGGTGCCTACATTGCCGTCCATTCCATTATCAAGCGGTTGGCTGCGAAGGTATCCAAAATCTGTAATGATCTACGATTGCTGTCGTCTGGCCCCAGGGCTGGGCTCAATGAAATTAACCTTCCAGAGATGCAGGCTGGATCTTCCATTATGCCGGCCAAGGTGAATCCGGTGATTCCTGAAGTTGTCAACCAGATCTGTTTCAAGGTGTTCGGGAATGACGTTACGGTCTGTTTTGCCGCTGAAGCAGGCCAGCTGGAACTTAACGTGATGGAGCCGGCCCTGTCGCAGGCGATGTTCGAGTCCATCCATTTGCTGACAAATGCGTGCGACACTCTGCGCAGTAAGTGCATCGATGGGATTACTGCCAATGCGGAGCGGTGCCGGAGTTACGTCACCAATTCAATTGGCATCGTGACATACCTGAACGATGTGATTGGCCATCACCAGGGTGACCTCATCGGCGAGGAGGCTGCTCGCACCGGAAAGTCTGTTCGCGAGGTCGTCCTTGAGCGCGGCTTGATCCCAGAGAAAAGGCTGGATGAGATCATGTCTACCCAAAACTTCCTACATCCTCGGTACTCCGGGCGTACCTATGAGCCCGGGGAGCGCGGTCTTCCAGAGGATCCCAGGACGACAACTGACGCCTGACGATGTTCTTCATTCAACTTGTCGTTGTCCTCCTATTCATCTTCCTGGGAGCACGCAAGGGTGGACTTGGCATTGCCTATGCCGGGGCTGCCGGTGTCATCGTTCTGGGGGTACTCGGTTGCAAGGTCGACCCAAACACTGGCATTCCGTGGGATGTCATCGGGGTCATCATCGCGGTGATCTCCTGCGTGGCGGCCATGGAAGTGGCCGGAGGCCTGGAATTGCTGGTGATGCTCAGCGAACGGGTACTGCGTCGCAATCCGAAGAGAATCACCTTCTTGGCGCCCACAGTGACGTTCTTCATGACTGTTCTGTGTGGTACCGGGCATGTCGCATTCGCCACTCTCCCTGTCATCGCGGAAGTGGCCAAGGAACAGAAGGTGAGACCCTCACGCCCACTATCCATCGCGGCGGTCGCCTCACAGATCGGCATCTGTGCCTCGCCCATATCGGCTGCAATGGTGGCTATGGCCGCCATCGTTGGTCCGCTGGGCGTCTCATATCCGAAGCTGGTCCTGGTTTCGATTGTTGGGGGATTCGCGGGATCGATGATCGGTGCCATCGTCTCCTCGAAACTCGGATGTGAGTTGGAACTTGACCCGGTTTATCTGGAGCGGCTGGAAAAGGGCCAAGTCTTGCATCGGGGAAAAGGCAGCTATGACATCAAGCCCTACGCAAAACGCTCGCTGGTGATCTTCGTGGCGTCCCTGGTCGTGGTGATGGTCTATGCCGCTAGCATCACTGCCGTAGATAAACCCCCGTTGCCACGTGGCGCCGCCATCATGACCTTCATGATGACCGCCGCCCTCATCATTGCTGCCCTGTGCAAGGTGCCTCTTAAGGAGATCACCTCTCAGGCGACCTATAAGAGCGGCACGTCTGCTGCCATCTGCGTGATGGGGGTGGCTTGGCTGGGGAACACCTTCGTAAGTTCCAATATCGCCACGATCAAGACTGCTGGATCAGGGGTCATCCACTCGGCACCGTGGCTGTTGTTCGTCGTGTTGTTCCTGGCGGCGTCGTTGCTCTACTCGCAAGCCGCAACCACGGTTACGTTTATGCCGGTCGCCGCAGCCCTCGGGATCCCGGCATCAGTGCTAGTCGGATGCTTCGCCGCGGCCTCGGCGCTGTTTCTGCTGCCTATCTATCCCACCGTGGTTGCTGCGGTCGAGATGGACGACACTGGATCGACGAAGATTGGCAAGTACATCTTCAACCATTCGTTCCTGGTGCCTGGCATCGTCTCGATATTGGTTGCCTGTCCGGTTTCCTACGGGGTGATGCTCCTCGTCGGGTGACTCTCACCGCGAATGATGCCGAATCGGGCCTGGCCTCAATGGGTTGGGCCCGATTCGCGCGTGCGAGGCGAGCAAGGCCTTAGACCACCTTCACCGGGTGGTCGGGATGCTTGTCCAACCAACCCCGGATGAAGGAGCACTCCGGGTGCACTGCCAGATCCTGGGAGGCGATGTCGTCAAGGGCGAAGCGTGCTAGAGCGCTGCCGACCCCTTTACCACCGAAGGCGTCGAGCACTTCGGTGTGAGGCATGACGATAACGCTCCCCTCGTGTCGAAATTTAGCGAACCCAGCTAGTTCACCGTCAATATAAGCCTCGTAGCGTGATTGCTGGTTGTTTTTGGTGACAGTTGTCATAGCTCCATTGTTTCTCGGTAACCCCAATGTTGGTGCAGTTGGTAGCTGTGGCGATCTGGTTCGGAGCCGGGGTTAGTGCTATCGACAGTAGCGGCGGAGTCATTGCTACACACGTTTGCCATGAGGCCCGTGGGGTCCGCGAGGATTCGGCTGGATCTGCTTGGAGGTGACCCTGAATAGCGGCAGGCTGGAACGTACCAGAACGAACGGAGGAATCATGCCCATTGATCCCAGTAGAACGTCAACGAACACCAATGGGTCACCAGCGCCCAGCGACGAATACTCCCTGACCGTCGGCGCTGACGGCCCGGTAGTGCTTCACGACGCGCATCTCGTCGACACCCTGGCCCACTTCAACCGTGAGAACATCCCCGAGCGCAAGCCCCACGCCAAAGGCTCGGGTGCTTTCGGTCACCTCGAGATCACCGCCGACGTCTCGGAATACACCAAGGCGTCCTTTCTGCAAAAGGGGCGCGACACCCCGATGCTGGCCCGATTCTCCACAGTCGCCGGTGAGCTCGGAAGCCCCGACACCTGGCGTGACGTGCGTGGATTCTCGCTAAAGTTCTACACCGACGAGGGCAACTTCGACTTGGTCGGTAATAACACCCCAGTATTCTTTATGCGTGACCCGATGAAGTTCCCGCACTTTATCCGCTCTCAGAAACGGTTGCCGAGTTCCGGCCTGCGCAGCCCGAACATGATGTACGACTATTGGTCGCTCTCCCCCGAATCGGCCCACCAGGTCGCGTACCTCATGGGACCGCGCGGTATTCCGCTCAGCTATCGCACCATGAACGGCTACTCCTCGCACACCTACTCCTGGACCAACGCCGACGGTCAGATCACCTGGGTGAAGTACCATTTCATCAGCGACCAGGGCGTCCACAACATGACTGCTGACCAGGCTAAGGCAATCGTCGGGGACCACCCTGACATTCATCGCGAGGACCTCTTCAACCATATCGCTGACGGCGACTACCCGTCCTGGACAGTCAAAGTGCAGCTCATGCCCTACGACGCGGCCAAGGACTACCGGTTCAACCCGTTCGACATCACTAAGGTGTGGCCGCACAGAGACTACCCGCTGCACACCATCGGCAAGTTCACTCTGGACCGCAACCCGGAGAACTTCTTCGCTCAGATTGAGCAGGCGGCCTTCTCGCCGTCCAACACCGTCGGGGGCACGGGGTTGTCCCCCGACCGCATGCTGCTGAGCCGGGCGTTCGCCTACAACGACGCCGCCCGCAATCGCTTGGGTGTCAACTACGAGCAACTCCCCGTGAACCGTCCGACGACGCCTACGAACCAATACACCTTCGACGGCCAGATGGCCTTCGAACACTCCGGAGCGGCGCCCACCTACGCCCCGAACTCCTACGGTCGCGATTTTGCCACCGGCTATCGAGCCGGGGCAGAGGCAACCTGGGAGACCGACGGCGAGCTCATCCGCGCTGCCCAAACCCTGCATGCCCAAGATGACGACTTCGGGCAGGCCCACACCCTGGTGCATGACGTTTTCTCCGTCGCCGAGCGCGACGAGCTCGTCGAGACCCTGGTCGACCTGATGACCAACTTCGACATGGAGGAACCGGTCATCGGCAACACGTTGTCGTATTGGCGCAATATCGACGCCGGTGTCGCCGAGGCAATCGAGGGCAGAATCTAACGTGCCTATTCCAGCCTAACGTGTCGACCCGGCGCTGGGCTGCCCCACAGTTCAGTGCTGGGTCGACCACACTCGCCACAGTGTGGCGAACGGGCCGCCGTTGTGACGCAACTGCTTCGGCGGTCCTACCTCGACGATCCGACCGTCGTCCATCACCGCTACCTCGTCGGCCATCGCCACCTGGGACAAACGGTGTGCCACCACGAGGGCGGTCCGTCCCCTGACAACCTCGGCCGCGGCACGGTCAAGAGCAGCAGCACCGGAGCTGCCGGCCTCTGCCGTCGCTTCATCGAGGATGATGACAGGAGGGTCCGCCAACAATGCGCGCGCCAGGGCGACCTGTTGCGCTTGGGCAGGTGAGAGACGGGTTCCCAACCGTCCCACCACGGTGTCGACGCCGTGGGGGAGGTGCTCGACCCATTCGGCCCCGACCCGTCTCAGTGCGGCGAGGACGGCGTCGCGGACGCGTTCGTCGGGCCAGTGCTCAGTGTCAGCGGAGAGGCCGAGTGCGACGTCGTCGAGAAGGGTGCCGGAGAAGGTGTGGATTTCCTGGCTGATGAGCACGGTTCGGGCCTGGCCCGGTGTGATGGCGATGCTTCCCTGCCGGGGTTCTAGTAACCCCGCTACCAAGGACGCCAAGGTTGACTTGCCCGCTCCAGACTCTCCGACGAGGACCATGGTGTGTCCCGATGGAATGTCCAGACTCACCTTGTGCAGCACATCGGGTCCGTTCCGATAGCCGAAACTTACTCGATCCACGTGGATCGCCGCCGGTCCAGGCAGGCTCCGCTCCGCGATGGTCGGCTCCCCGTGGTGTGCCCGGATGACGCCCACTACCCGCTGTAAACACACCCAAGCTGCCTGCAGGTTATTGAGGAACATCAATAGGAAGCGGACCGGGGAGAACAGCCTTAACAGCACCAGTACTGCCGACGCGGCCGCGCCGACGCTCAGTCTGTCGGTCGTGACAAGCAGGTATCCCGTCCAGGCGACGCCGATGGTTGCCATCGCCTCGCCCGCTAGCAGCCGCACAACGAGGGTGTTGCCGAGGAATCGTCCGCGTAGGTTCCACCGGATTGCCTGCCACGATCCGTTGGCCACCGTTCGGATGCGCAGGTTTTCCAGGCCAAAGGCCCGCACGACGTCCAGCCCGTGAATCGTCGAGAGGATGTGTTGGGACTGGGTCGTCGAGGCTCTTCTCTCCACCCGGTACACCGGTGGGGCGGTGCGCAAGAATTCTCGGATCGCCAACCCGTAGAGCAGCGCGGCGAGGGTGACCGGGATGAAGAAGAGCGGGTGCAGGCTGGCCAGCGCCCCGACCGACACAACCACCATGATCATGGTGTTGACAAGGCGCGGGAGGGCGCCGTTGGCGGCATCGCGGACAGCCGTGACATCGTCGGATGCCCGAGAGACGAGATCTGCGGTACCGGCCCGCTCCACCCGTTGCTGGTCCAGGCCCAACCCGGCTGCGATCATTGACTCCCGCAACCGGGTGACGATGGTTGTGAAAAAAGACGGCGTGAGGGATTGTGCGGCACCGTTGCAGATCCCCGACCCGATCACAGCGGTCGCCATTACTAGCGCAGGGGTGAGCAGGGCCGAGGGCGAGCCATGAGCTCGTGCGGTATCGATGATCCACCCAGTCGCCATTGGGGTCGCCAGATCGAGCAGGGACGCGGCCGTGATCACCACGATTGCCCCGACGAAGTAACCACGCACTCCGCGCGCTGCCTGATGGACTTCCTGGCGGACTTGGGCAGTAGTGGCGAGTGGCAACCAACGTGGTGTGCTCATGACAGCATCCCCCGGTAGTCATCGCGACTCAGCAGGTCGCGGTGTGGTGCGCGGGCGACCTCGCGGCCGTCGACGTCGAATAGCACCACCTCGTCCATCTGGTCCAGTATGGCCGGGGATGTCGTGGCAATGATGGTGGTGCGTCCCTCCCGCAACTTGTGCAGCCGTTCCGCGATGGTGGCGATCGTGGCAGCGTCAATGCTTGTCGTGGGGTCGACCAGCATCAGGCCGTCGGGGGAATGCAGCAGGGCACGGGCCAGGGCCAGACGCTGACGTTGGCCTCCGGACACGTAGCGACCACCTTCTCCGACCTCGGTCTCCAATCCACGCGGCAGTACCGCAGCGACGGTGTCTAGGGCAGCTGCGTCAGTGACGGCACTCAGCCTGGCGACAGTCGTTTGGCCGTCGAGCACGATGTTGGCGTGTGCCGTGTCATCGAACAACTCCGGTGAACGGGGCGCCACTAGCACCAGACGACGCCGTTGGGCAGGGTTGAGATGACTGGCGGGGACCCCATTCAGGACGGTCTCGGAGCCGTGGTCAATCGCCTCGGCCAGGGCGTCACACACCTTTTGCGGCGCCACAACCCCCAGATGGCTGCCGCCGGGGACGTCAAGCTGGGAATCCCCGACCGGAACGTGCAATTCCACCGGTCCATCCCCCGGCGTGGTGCGGGCGCCGTCGTCGGGATGGACTGCCCAGGCCACCGGGCTGTCACGCAGCTCACAGAACCGATCCCCGGAGGCGTGGGCGCTGGCTAGCATCGTCGCAGTGTCAACGCCCAGCGCCCGCAGTGGTGGACCCAGGGTCTGTGCCAGGCCGACTACCGTGACGAGCTCACCGGCGCTGATATGCCCGCCCAGGGTGAGCCACCCGGCCAAGACCGTCAGCACCGTGATAAACACCCCCACCGAGGCATTGATGGTGCCGGTGTAGACCCCCTTGACGCGCCGGGTGCGCAAGGTGGCATTGAGGCCCTCGCGGCTGGCGACCCGGAACCTTGCGGTGGCTCGACGTTGCGCTGATAACCCCTGGATGACCCGAAGCCCACTGGTGAGGTCGGCGGCCGACCCGGCGACCGCGGCCTCGGCACGGCGCTCGCGGTGAGTGCTCCGTTTGACGGGCGCCACTCCTTTCACCGACAGCAGGATGAGCAACGGGACAATGCATGTCGTCGCGAGTACCAGCCAGCCATTGATGAGAGCCATCGAGATGAGGGCACCGAGCAGGGTGACGATGTTGCCGGGGATAGACGTCAGTGCGATGAAGGCTCGCGAGACCGCCCGCACGTCGGTGACGAGGACTGCGAGCAGGTCGCCGGGGAGCCGTGAGCGCCCACCGACCCCCTCCGGAGCGGTGATCCAGTCGAGGGCCTGCACCCGGAGGTCGTGTTCGGCTAGACCAGCGCCGACATTGGTCTGCATCCGCACCGTTTGGGCTACTGCGCGCACCACGTAGGCCAACGCGACCAAAGCCAGCCACCCGGTCAGTGCCGCGGCATCGGCGGCCACCACCCCGTCGTCGATAGCGCGTCCTAGGGCCATCGGCACCCCAATGTTCACCAGGCTGACAAAGGCCGAGGCGATCGACCCGGGCAGTAGCCAACGCCGCCCATCGTGGGTCATCTGGCGCACCACTGCCCGCCCGTCGTGGGCTTGGGTGACGTCGATCAGAGGGGCGTCAACCGGTGGCGGGGTCTGCCGGGGGATGCGTGGCAGCCAGCCCACTCTCGACTGCCAGTCCCGCCGTGGGGCTCGGATCACGCTACCTCCGGACCGCCAACGGACTCGAGCGGGTGTCTCCTCATTCGGTGGGGCAGGACGAGTCGGGCGGCTTGGGTGAGATCGTCCGCGGTGATCTCGATGCGACCATCCCAGGCTGCCAGGGTGCGTGCCGCTCGAACCATCATGATGTCGGCGCGGTGGCCGTCGACGTGGGCGTTAATGCATACGTGAGCCACTCTCGTGAGGGTCTCGTCGGCAATGGTGACTTGTTTGACGAGCTCGGTGGCACGTTTGATCTTCTCACTGATCTCGTGGCCATTCTGTTCCCATCTCCGCGAGAAGCCAACGGGGTCGTCTTCAAAGGCTAGCCGACGTCGGATTACCTCGACGCGTCTGTCGGGGCTATCCTCCCCACCGACGGTCACGCACAGCCCGAACCGATCGAGCAGCTGGGGGCGCAACTCTCCCTCCTCGGGATTCATGGTGCCAACCAGGGTGAATCGGGCCGGATGGGAGACGCTGACTCCTTCCCGCTCGACTGTGTTGACGCCCATGGCGGCCGAGTCCAGCAGCAGGTCGACGACGTGATCGTCGAGCAGGTTGACCTCGTCAACGTAGAGGATCGCGCGGTGGGCGGCCGCCAGTAGACCCGGCTCGAAGCGGCGGCGTCCCTCACGAAGGGCAGTCTCCATGTCGAGGGTGCCGGTAACCCGATCCTCGGTGGCCCCCACCGGCAGCTCGACCACCGGCACCCGAACGGTATGTGGCTCAGGCATGGTCTCGGGCAGGCCCAGCTGCCCGGAATACTCCGAGTATTCCTTGGGGGAGAGATGATAGGTCCCCGGAACCTCCCAGTGCTTGGGCAGCAGGGCGGCGAGTCCGCGCACCGCAGTAGACTTGGCAGTGCCCTTTTCGCCGCGGATGAGTACCCCAGACAGGTCGGGGCTGATGGTGGCGAGGATGAGGGCCAGCTTCATCTCCTCTTGCCCGACGATGGCGCAGAAGGGGTAGACGGGGCGTTGTGCCATGTCAGCGGTCCTTTCGAGGTGATTGCTGAGGGATCAAGGTGAGACACGACGTTGACGAGATCGTCGGTCCGCAGGTCGTCGATGCGCAGACAGGGGCCGCCGAGGGCCGTCGCGATGTTGCGGGCCCGAGATAGTCGGATGCCGCGAGGATCCTCGGTGTCGATGACGACCCAACTGAGACGTGTGTCAGAGCCGATCTCGGTGGCCACTCGGATCGCCTCATCAGTGGCCCGGGAGTTGGGATGGCCGTTCAGGTCAACGTTGCCGCGTCCGTCGGTGACGAGCACCAATAGGGGTCGCAGACCGGGGTCTTTAAGCAACAAGGGTCGTACGACCTCGCAGGCCTTGACCAGCCCCGCCGATAGTGGGGTACGTCCGCCGGTGGGCAGTTCTGCCAAACCTCGCTGTGCCACCTCCACCGAGGAGGTCACCGGCACGAGCACCTCCGCCCGGTCTCGGCGGAAACCGATGAGGCAGACCCGGTCGCGCTTGACGTAGGCGTCAAGTAGGAGGCTGAGGACAGCGCCCTTTGATGCGGTCATCCGGCCCCGTGACCCCATCGACCCCGAGGCGTCGACGACGAAGATCACGCAAGAAGGCGATCGCCTGGTTCTCACCTTGGCATGCCAGTCGCTCGGCTCGATATGAACCACCATCGGGGGACGATTCGGATCGGCCCGGCGTGACTTCTGATGCACCGCGGCGGCACGGAGGGTGACATCGAGGGCAAGATCGTCGGGGACGGTGGTGGGGCGTGCAGATATGTAACGGCCTCGTCGGTCGCTGCTGCGGGTGCGAAGACGTCTTCCGGTGCTATGACGGGCCAGATGATCCTGATTGGGTTCTAGGAGGCGGACGGCGAAGGGCTCACCGATGGTGGCTGTTTGTTCTGCGGAATGGGTATCGGACTGGTTGTCGGGATCGCTGTGGTGATCATGCTTGCTGTGGCCGTCGGTGCCATATGGGGTGGCACGATCTTCGCTCCCCGACCGATTTTCCACAGCTCCGTTGGGGCCTTGGTCGGTCCGCTGGGGTGGAGCGGGTAGGTCTGGTGGATCCGATTGCTGGGAAGGTTCCTTGAGCTGGTTGTGCTGATCAAGCTGTTGCCTGGGCGACGGGGGAGGGCCGGAAGGGGTCTCGTCGCGCCGACGATGCCGCAGCGCCATCTCGCTGACCGCCAGCACATCATCCTCGGTGGCGATGCCTCGGCCAGCCAGGGCAGCGTGAGCTCGGGTGGTCTCGGCCAAGACGATATCGGCACGATGCCCGGCGACATGGTTGTGACGACACAGCGACGATATGAGTTCGGTGGTGACCTCGTCGAGGCGCACCCCGTCGACCATCCTTTGAGCTCGCGCGATTACTGCCGCCTGGTGGTCCTGGTCCTGTTGCCAATGCTGAAGGAACCGAGTTGGATCTGCGTCGTGGTCGAGACGACGACGAATGATTTCAGCTCGGACGCTCGGGTCAGTCTCACCATGCACTTCGACGCACAGCCCGAATCGGTCGAGCAGTTGGGGCCGGAGCGCCCCTTCCTCGGGGTTCATGGTTCCCACCAGCACGAAACGGCTGGCCAGCGAGACTGTCAACCCCTCTCGCTCGACTCGCACCATTCCAGTACAGGCGTCGATAACGAGATCGACGAGATGGTCGTCGAGGAGGTTGACTTCGTCGACGTAGAGCACGCCGCCGTCGACCTCGCTTAGGAGACCTGGCTGGAGTGCTGGCCGTCCGGACGCCAACGTAGTCTCAAGATCCAACCCGCCGACGAGACGATCCTCGGTGGTTCCCAGAGCCAGGGTGCGCATCACCTGGTCCGGTAAGAGTTCGGCCAAGCCACGGACCACCGTCGACTTGGCGGTCCCCTTCTCCCCGCTGAGCAGAACCCCGCTGATGCGCGGGTTGATTGCGCACATTAACAGGGCGAGTTTTGTCTCTTCCTGGCCGACGATGGCGGCGAAGGGGTAGGTCATCAGGTCAACCCCAGCGAGCTAAGATCGAGTCCACCATCAGCGGTGGAGGTAGGGGTATCCGGCTGCGGGTTGTCGGAGACTTCCTCAATGGTTCCCTCGATGTCGGTGTAGGTGTCCTCCAACTCCTCGACGGTGCCTGGATCAGCATTCCACACCTTGCGCTGGGCGGCGTCGAGCAGCTTGTCCACGATATTGTGCGGGTTGACCTCACGGAACCATTCCTGCACGGTGGGATCGAGGGCATAACGGCGCGCAACACTCTCCCACAGACCGTCATCGACGACGTCCGCGGTGGCGTCCCAGCCAATGAGGATGTCGAGCACCGCGGACAGGTCTCCGGCTCCTTTGTAGCCGTGACGTTGCAGACCCTCGATCCACGATGGGTTGAGTATCCGGGACCGCAGGATGAGTCGGGCCTCCTCAGTAGTGGTGCGTGTGGCGATCCGGGACGGATCCGAGGAGTCACCTACGAACGATTCCGGTGCCTCGCCTCGCACCGTGGTCGCAGCGGCAATGAGACCGCCGTAATAGTTGTAGAAGTCGGTGCAGCTGAGCATGTCGTACTCGCGGGTGTCCTCGTTTTTGACGGTAACGTCCATTCGCGACAAGGCTGCGGTAAATCGCTCGGGCTCCACGTCTCCGAAAATCCCCTCGCCGTAGGCGTGGGATGAGGCGGCGATGTAGGCCCGTCCCAGATCGGCCTTGTCCTGCCACGCCTTGGTCTCGATGAGCTCTTCCACCCCGGCGCCGTATCCGCCGGGCGGGCAACCGAAGACCCGTAGTGTGGCCTTCCTGCGGGCCTGCTCGATGTCGACCCCGCGGGCGACGAGGTCTGCGGCATCGGCCTCGACGTGAGTGCGCAGCACGTTGTCGGGCTCGGGTAGGGCGGCGACCATCCGTACCGCACGATCGACCATCTCGACGAGGTTGGGGAAGGCGTCGCGGAACAGGCCTGAAATGCGCGGGGAGACATCAATGCGGGGGCGTCCCAACTCGACGGGGTCAATGATCTGGAGCCCGCTGATGAGCCCCGATGTCTCCCACAGTGGTCGCACCCCCATCAGGTACAGGATTTCGGCGATATCGGCTCCGCCGCTGCGCATGTTTGGGGTGCCCCACACCACGACTCCGACAGTGCGTGGGTACGGTTGGCCGGGGTGTGCCTCGGCATAGCAGGACAGCAGCTGTTCGGCAAGCTGGACACCTTCACGCCAACCTGTCGGGGTGGGCATCGTCTGAGGGTCCAGGGAGAAGAAGTTCCGGCCGGAGGGCAGGATGTGAGCGTTGCCGCGGCTGGGCGCCCCCGACGGCCCGGGCGGGATGAATCCGCCGTCAAGGGCCCTCAGGATGGCCTCGATCTCGTCGCTGGTGGAGTCAAGACGCGGCATCAGATCAGTGAGGACCCAGGTGAGGGTTTCAATGACGTCCCCGCGTTCGGCGCCGAGTTGTTCCTGGCACAGCTGGGTGGCCAGGGCATGAGCTTTTCCGGCGTCTAAACCTCCGCTGCGGTGGCAGGCAACGACCGGGGTCAGTAACTCTAGACAGCGGCGATCGGCCTTTTCCATGATCTCACGTCCGGTCAGTCCTTCGGACAGGTCGGTGGTGATAGTCACCGGCTCCCCGGCCTTGGCGCCGACCTCGTCAAGGCTGGTGCCCCAGGAATTCAGCACGGCCTCACGTAGGGAAGGTATCGACCCGTTGGGTTGACGGGTGAGCTGCGCGACGTACTCGACCTCCGCCGTGTCAGGATCGTCCTGACCGGCGATGAGCTGCCCAAGCACGTGCAGACCATCCGAGATTTCGCGGTCTTGCAGATCGAGGAGATGGTGGTGGACTTTGTTGAGTATCTCGACAGGATCAGTGTTGACGTCATCGACCGTCAGTCCCAGATCGGTGTCCAGGCCGGCCTTGACGACGGTATCCCATACTTTTTCGGCAACGAGTGTGGCACGTTGGGGGCTCTGCGACGCCGCGCCGGCGTGTTCGCGCAGGATCCGGTCGAGTTCGGCGGTGGAATCGTACAACCCGGCCTGCCGCATCGGCGGGGTGAGGTGGTCGACGAGGACCGCAGCGCTGCGTCGCTTCGCCTGGGTGCCCTCACCAGGATTGTTGATGATATACGGGTAGATGTTGACCATCCGGTCCAGGGCAAGTTCCGGGTAGCACTCCTCGGACAGGCCTAATCCCTTGCCCGGAAGCCATTCCAGACTGCCATGGGTGCCGACGTGGATGACGGCGTCCGCTTTGAAGATGTCGCGGATCCAACGGTACTGGGCAAGGTAGTGGTGGGGAGGCGGCAGCACTGGATCGTGGATGACGGAATCCGTAGTGGCCTCGAAGTTTCCGCGTGGGGGTTGAATCGTCAGCAGAATATTGCCGTCGATGTGGCCGGCGAAGGAGAACTCGTCGTCGTGGACGAAGAACGTGCCTGGGTGCGGTCCCCAGTTGCGGTCCATGGACTCGCGGACCGATTTGGGAAATGCCCAGTACCAAGGTCGTGAGGTTGGCAAGTCGGCGTGGGCCTCAGCGCGGTCGTGCATTTGCTCGGGGGTGAGCCAGCGCTGATCGCAAGTGAGCATCGACAGCAACAGCTGAGCGCTGTCGTCGCCGGTTTCGAACTGCTCGGGGACGTCGTAGCCCTCTTCAGCCATCCGGATGAGCAGTTGGCGCACCGACTCAAAGGTGTCAAGCCCCGTGGCGCAGCCGATGCGGTCATTGCGCGGTGGGTGGTGGTGAAAGACGATAGCCACCTTGCGTTGGCCTGCTGGGGTACGGGACAAGCGGGCCCACGACAGCGCCAGCTCTGCCATGGCCTCGGGCCGTCCTGGAACCGGCACCATCCGCGGCACGATGGCCCCGGTAAGGTTGTCGATGGTATCGGCTTCTCGAGTGGCGAGGAGCTTCGTGATGAGGGCGCCGTCGAACTCCGGTTGGGCCGCCTGGGTGGCGATGTCCATCGACCCCATCCCTTGGGCGGTGGATTTCCAGGCCGCATGTGGTCCGTACGAGGTGAGCGCGTGTAGAACGCTCACCCCCAACTTCGGGTAGGCCTGCTCGTTTTGCGGCATACCGGCGGTCATGGGCATCCCGTGTACGTCGATGAGCGTGTCGATGACGCAGCGGCCATTCTCGTTATGGAGCAGGGTGTCCAGTATCTGGGCCATTCCAGGGTTGCCCCGCCGGGAGTCTGGGAGCCGCAGGCAGAAGAACGGCAAGGTGTTGGCGTCCAGCGCCTCGATGGCCTTGACGAGGGCCTCGATGTGGGCCGTGTTGTGCTCCAACCAGTAGCTGCGCGGGAAGGTGATCCCGATGGTGGGGCGGTCCGGATCGAGGTGGTGCCGGTACTCGGCGAGGCTGGTGAACAGGCCGTGACGTGGGTGCCAGATCCCTTCGGTGGGGGCGGGGACGACGTCGGGGATGGGCGCCGATCCTCCCGCCACTCGGTCGATGAGGATTCGCAGTGCCGCTTCGACGTTGTCCAGGCCGCCCATCTCCAGCAGCTCGATGAGACCCTTCCAGGTGCCGTCGTCGAGTCCGCTGGCCCAATCCTGGGCGGCGAGCATGCCGTCGCTGTCGCCGGAGGTGGGTTGGATGTGGATCCAGGGCAGCGGTAGACCGGATTCGCGACGGTCCTTCCACGCCTCGACCAGTGCAGGCCATGCCGGGCAGGATGTGGTGCCGCCGTGGAAGCTGAGCACGACGGCATCACTTCGGGCGGCAGCCTGGGCGAAAGCGCGGGCCATGTCCGGGTCGGCGACCTGCTCCTTGGTGCGCCCGGAGAGGGTGACGTCGAGACCGTCGGCGCACAGCCGTGGCAGGGCTTGGCTGACGAGGGTGAGTTCGCCGCCGGTGGATGAGAAGAAGCACAGGGTGGTCATGGTGCAGTCTCCAGACGGGCGAGGGTGTCGTCAATGAGGCAGGTGAGTGGAGTCCGGCGTTGTTCTGGGTCGGCAAGGGCGTTGGCTTCTACCCGGGATGGGCAGTCGCCGGGGCAGCGTCCGGCCAGGGCACAGCGGTGACAAGGCCCGCGCAGGGTGTGGGCATCCTGTGAGAAACGCCGCCGCAAGGCCTCCCAGTCGACGTTATGGATGTTTCCGGCCCGAGATGTCGGGTCCCCGACGGCTTGGGAACAGGGGTAGACGCCGCCGTCCGGTGCTACCGCCATCGACTCTTCGACCGCCGCATGGCAGTAGGGCCGGTTCGACACTGAGAGTGGCAGGAGGGTGCGATCCGAGGAGTCAACGGCCGGCGCGGCGGGTACGGGGGCCCGCCGCAGGGCAGCGCGGACGGTCTCTAATTCCCGCCAGCGCAGGGGTGTGGCGCGCAGCGCGTTGATCTGTGGTAGCCGCCGATGGAGTGTGGTGATCCCGTCGACTACGGCATCCTCGGAGGGCATCAGATCTTTCTGACCTGCTGCGCTCCCAATCGGCACCAAAGGGTCGAGCCCGAATCCGGTGACGTTAGGTAGCCCAGCTAGGGTGACCGCCAGCTCGTCGAGGTGGTCGACATTACGGGCCGAGAGCACCGTCGTCACCCGCACTGGCACGTCGGCTCGAGCCAGAGCCAGCAGTCCCCGAAAGGTCTGCGCAGCTGATCCGCGTGATCTCTCCTGCACCTGCGGCGGCCCGTCAACGCTAACTCCGACCTGCACTTGGTGGCGTGCCAGCATGGCGATCATGTCCTCGTCGAGGTGCGTCGCATTGGTCTGGATGCCGCAGGTGATCCTTCCACACCGGATTGCCACAACACGTTCGGCGACGTGCTCGATGAGGGAAGGCACCAAGGTCGGCTCGCCGCCGGCTAGTTGAACGTGTGCGGGCCGATTTGTGGCATACACGCCCTCAGCAACAAGGTCGACCGCGGCGTCGGCCACCTTGGTAGGCATCCGGCCGCCTCGGCGGTTGCGGCGGTAGCAGTAGGGGCAGGCGAGATCGCAGGCGGCAGTAGGCCATAACACGAGGTAACGGACGCTCATGCTCGGTGTCCGTCCTGCCCATGGCGGGCAACGAGGTGATCGTGTAACTGGGACAGGGTGGGCAGTACTCGGTCATCGACCGTCCAGCCCCCATCAGTGACGCCGATCGACAACACGGCGTCGCCTGGCTCGTCCACTGCCCGGTATCCAGACCGGGTCAAGGTGTGGCGGGCGAGGTCGGCGTCCACTCCTGCCCCGATGACCGTCGCCGCCGGACGCCCTTCGCCGGACTCCCAAAAGGTGAGGGTGTGCAGGTCGAAGTTGATTCCCTCGGTGAGGAAAGCCTCCTCGAGGCAACCGTTGCGAGCCAAGTCCTCCGGCGCCCCGATCGTCACGTCAGTGCCACGCCCGGCTACCCACAGGATGTCGGTGTAGCGCATCACTGCCTCGATATCGTGGCTGCACACCACCACCGCGATGTCACGTGCCATGCACACCTCGCGCAGCATGCCGAGCAGGGCGATCCGGCCCGGTGGGTCGAGAAAGGACGTCGGCTCGTCGAGCAGCAGGATGGACGGTTCCTGGGCCAGAGCGCGGGCTACCATGACCCGTTGACGCTGACCGTCGGACAGTTCACCGATGAAGGCTTCGGCGAGGCTACCAGCCCCCACCGCGGCCAGGGACTCGTCGATGACGGCATAGTCGCGGGGCCGCAGCCGCCCGACAATGCCCGAATATGGATGGCGTCCCAGCGAAACGACGTCGCGGCAGGTAAGACGGGCCACCGCCACCCGGTCGGTGAGGACGGTCGAAAGGATCCGGGCGATTTGGCGACGTGACATCCGCGACGTCGGAGTGCCATGAAGTTCCACCTCGCCGCCGAGGCTTGGCTGCAGACCAGCGACCGAGCGCAGCAGGGTCGACTTGCCGGCACCATTGGGGCCGACCAGCCCAACTGTGACCGGAGTCCACCGATGCCGTCACCCCTGACAGCACGGTGGTGACGTGGCGGCCAAATCGGTACCCGACCGCCAGATTCGACAACGCAAGGCTCGTCACGTCGCCTCCGCTTCTCGGTACCAGCGGATCAGGATGGCCATGACGACCGGCGCACCGAACACTGCATTGACGGCGTTGACGGGCAGGACGTCGTCACCGGGTAGCTGTGCCAGGATGTCGGCCAGCAAAGCGAGCGAACCGCCCATGAGGATGCATCCGGTCAGCAGGTGACGGTGATCGGTCGTCCCCAGTACGCCACGTGTCAGGTGGGGGATCGCGATGCCCAGAAAGCTGATCGGTCCGCAGAACGCGGTCGCAGTACCGGCGAGAATAGCGGTGCTCGCCACCAGCAGGGTGCGTACCACTTTGAGGTTCGTCCCCATCGTCTGGGCGTAGCGCTCCCCCAACAGCAGGGCGTTGAGCGGTTTGGCGAGCAGCAGGCTGGCTAGGATCATGACGACCATGACAGGCACTATGACCCGCAAGTTCTCCCATGTCACCCCGTGGTAGCTGCCGAACTGCCAGCGGGTGTACTGGGTGATGAGCTCCGGGCTGGCCCGCGACAGCAGCACGGTGGCCCCCGACGACACAAAGTACCCGATCATGACGCCGAGCAGCAGCAGGATCGTCGAGGAGTGGATGAACCGTCCGGCCAGCATGACGATGAGCAGTACGACGGCCGCTCCCAGCGCCGCAGCGACCATGACCAGCAGATCTGGCCCGAGTCCCAGCCCGGAAGCGAAACTCGCTGCCCCAGCCGATGCCGAGGTCGAAAGGACCACCAAGGCGACGCCGAGACTGGCACCCGACGAGATGCCTAGCACGTAGGGGTCGGCCAGCGGGTTGCGAAACAGGGTCTGCATCTCCAGCCCGGACATTCCCAGCGCCGCTCCGACGAGTAGGGCGGTAATGGTGCGGGGCTCGCGGACGTCATGGATGATCGTCAAGGACACCGGATCGATGTTGGTGCCCCCGGTGATGACGGTCATGACGTCACCCAGCGGGACGTTCACCGAGCCTAGTGCTAGGCCCGCCAGGGCGATGGTGACGAAGATCACCCCGAGGATCGTGAAACGGATCGGCAACGGCATTCTGCGTCGCCTCAGTGTTTCCCGAGATTCTTGCGTCTCCTGTGGGGTTTGATCCGTCGGTTGTCCCTGTTGCGTCCTCTGGGTCTGCGTGGTGCGCCGGGTTGCGGTCACTGCGCGGCGGCTTTCCGGTAGAAGTAGAACTGGTGGTCAGCGTTGAGCTCAGGGTGCAGGATCGTGGCCAAGTCCGCCAGTACGAGGTCAGGACGCACGACGCCAGTCTGCCAGTAGTCATTGCCGTGCTTTGGATCGGCGCGCAGGGTGGAGTCCCACACATTGCCATTGTTCATGGCCTTAAGTGATTTCAGGCGTGGGTCGGATTTGAGGATTTCCGGGACGGACGATTTCTCCGGCCCATCGATCCAGAACTCGGCGTCATGGCCCTGCTTGAGAACGGCCTCGGTGTCTAGTTTCTTCGAGGCTACCCCGTGGATGTCCTTGAACACATATTCGCCGCCGGCGTCACGCAGGAACTGGATGGAGTAGTTCTCGTTAGGTTTGATGTACCAAATGCCCTTGTACTCGGAACCGTAGAGGACGCTCGGCCGCGCCCTCACCTTCGCGGTGCGTTTGGCAGTCATGTGGTGCTTCTTGGCGATCTCGTCGTACTTCTGGTTCGCGGTCCTCTCAGCGTTGACAAATAGGGAGTCGTACTTGATTCATTCGGCACGCCCTAGTGGGGTACTTTCGAGGAAGTTGGGTTCGGCGACGATCGGGATGCCCATCTCCTTGATTTTGTCCACCTTGCTGGTGTTGTCGCTACCGCTGACGAGGTTGAAGATGAACAGGTCCGGATGCAAGGCCGCCAGTTTCTCGGTGTTGATTTCGGTGGTGTTGTCCCCTGCTGCGAAACTGGCGACCTTGTGGTCCGTGAGAGCCCGGCGGATGTTCGGGTTCCCGACTCTATCTATGTTGACGATGCCAGCCACCGCGTCCAACTTTCCCAGCATCTGGAACTGCATGGGCAGGGTAGATGACCCCAGCGCCACCCTGGTAGTGGGAATGGTGATGTGCTGTGCCCTGGCGAGGTCCCCGTCCAGGTGCGGGTCGGGGGCGCCGCACTGCACCAGAACGTACTGGACCGGTTCCGTGGCGGCGTTCGACGGATGTTTGAGCGTCACCACCTTGTAAGACCTGTGGTACGACACGGTGATGTCGCGGGCGTCACTGAAGGTAGTCTTGTCGGGGAAGTAATCCTTCGAAGAATCGAAGTTTTTAATGCAGCCCTGTCGGAAGGGCGGGCTGGACGACTTGTCGGTCGAGAAATCGGAGTGCTCGGAGTGTGAGCATCCGGTAAGGGTAGCGACGGTCAGGGTGGTGGCGGCCAGACCCGCGATCAGACGAGTGATGGGCATGTTTTTCTCCAGTGGTATGGGGCCGCAGCGATCATTGCTGCGGCCGGAGAGTTAGCCGAGCTTCTTGTAGTAGTTACGGGGTGTATCCGGGCATGAGGTTTGGGTGGAAGATGTATGTGAGGTCCGCCAGGACGACGTCGGGTTGGACGGCACCGGACTGCCAGAAGTCATTTCCGGTGTCGGGGGCGGTGCGTTTGGTGGGGTTCCAGACCTTGCCGTTCTGGAAGGCTGATAGGTTGGCGTATCGCGGATTTTGTTTGAGAGCGTCATTTTTGTTGTGCTACGTCGTCATAGACATATAGTTGCCGTTGAGCCAGAAGTCGGCCTTGGACCCGTACTTGAAGATCACCTCGGAGTCGGTCGGGGCGGATCCCATGCCCTTGACGGCCTGGTCCATGACATTGGAGGCTCCGGCGTCGGTCATGAACTTGGTCATATAGGAGTCGGCACCCGGTACGTACCACTGCCCCTTGGTCTCCTGGCCAACGAGAACGCTGGGTTTGTTGATGACGTGCCTAGCCTTCTTCGTAACCTCGTCGTAGCGCTTGACGATCCTGTTGAAATCCTTCCTGGTGGCGCCCTCCATATTGAGGAGGACCCCATAGGTCTTCATCCACTCTGCTCGGGCGAGCGGGGTGGGCTCGAGGTAGTCAAGGTCCTTCAGCACAGGGATGCCGGAGGACTGCACCTGCTCGAACTCGCCCACCTCTGAGCTGGCTGCCAGCACGACGTCGGGCTTGAGAGCGATGATTCTTTCCGGGTCGATTTGCATCCGGCCCGGCCCGTAGCTAGGGACGTGCCGGGCCTCGAGGGCGTCACGAGCAGGGCCGCGGTAAATTTGATCGAGCTGGTTGACACCGACGATCGTGTTTAAGGACCCCAAGGCGTGAAAGACCGGGATCTGGGTCGTTGATGAGGCGGCGACACGTTTAACTGGCACGTTAATGACCTGGGCCTTGGCAAGGTCACCGGTCAGTGTGGGTTTGGGGGCTCCGCACTGCAGCAGCACCAGGGTCTGCGCCGGCTTTCCCTGCCTGCCGAGGGTCATGATCTTGTAGGACTTGTGGTAGCTGATGTGGACGTTCTTGGCCATGGCGAAGATGGCCTTGTCTGGGAGGTAATCCCTGTGTTTGTTGAAGGATTCCGAAGGAATGCACCCGGACATGTTGCCGCCGGCTCCTGTTGACACCGTGATGGCCGGCGTGCTCCCGGAGGCGGACGTGTCATTCGAATTCGAGCAGCCCGCCAAGGCGATGCTGGGGGTGACGATAAGGGTGATGAGGGCCGAGATCCTCCTCGGCAGCGTCTTCGGAATGCTCACGCGGTTTCCCCTATCGTCATGTCGCAGGGCTTGCGGGGGCACGCATGATGCGTCCGGCAGACTCCTACGGCGAGAGTCGACAACTGTCACTCCTCAGAGAGTCGACCGGACTGAGCCTCAAAGGCATCACCGTTGCGCGACAGTGTCGGATTTACACCGACTTCGCTCACTGTGGAGGGCCCCGGATCGAGTCCGATTCGAGGCAATCGCACACTAACACCATGCACATGGGACTCGTCGCGGGGGTTGGGATGTGGATGTCGCTAAAAAGTGCAAGTGTCCTGTTTCTCACACCACCGAACTGAGATGCCCAATGACCGCCCACGGCCGCTCCGGAGCCACCAAACCACACAATTCCTCAACGTTGCCGGAGGCGCACGCCAGTACGAGGCAGGTCGATGGCCCGCCGGAGCGGGTCAGGTTGACATCGGTGTGCTGGGATTCGATGCGCAGCCCCGCAGTGGAGGACAGCTGTTCGGCCTCCCACGCCACCCCGTGAGACCCGACCGGGACGCAGTCATGCACCTTCCCTGAAGCCATGAGCGCTCGCACCTCATCGAGGGTGACAATCTCAGGACGATCAGGGGTGACGTCGTCGTCAGGAGCCGAGATCGGGGCGCCGACGCACACTACGATGTCACCGTCTAGGGCCTTCGGCAAATCCCCGTCGGGTATGACGCCGATAATCGTCACTCCGATGCCTGTCTGGGTGGTGACGACGTTGTCCTCCGTTGACCCTGTCACCGCATCCGGGCTGATCCCGGCGGCGACCGCACAGCGCCGGAACTCGTCGATCATGGGCTGGGCGGAGGCGCTGTCCTGGCACAGCGTGTCGACAAAGATGAGCGGACGCGCGCCAGCGCACAGCACCTCCAGCAGCGGCACCCGCGCTCCCAGGTGCGCGCACCATACCGGGTCGGCCGGGTAGGAATCGCCGGGACGCGGCCCGATCCCGCCGACCGTGTCGCAGGCGACGACCAGACGGGAGGCCGGAACGTCGGCCAGTAGCAGATCGCGTAACCGGGTGACGGGCAGGTGTGGGGAGCGGACATGGTTCTGGGCGGTCACGATGCCATTCAACCGCGGTTGCCCCCAACGCGCATCGTCAGAACGTCACGGCAGGATGTCCTGGAAGTAGGTGCTCTTCAATGTCAGCGAGATGCACTACGACGAGTCCTCGGCGGTGACGATACCGCCGGTGACGGTGCGTCCTGATAGCGGGTCGTTACCCGTCAACTCCTTGATCTTGCGCAGGGTGATCGCGGTCAATGAAGTTGAAGCTGATCGACTGCCACACCGTTTTGTTAGCGTCGCTGCAGAAGACATCGAGACGTCCAAACGCGGGGGAGCGGCGAACCAGGTTGCGCCACAACTCCCATCCCGCTGGCATGTCCTTGTGGTAAAGAGCGGGGGTGTTCATGTCGCCGGACCGAGTGCATTCGGTGAGTGAACCGTTGGTTACGAACACCAGGTCCTTGGCGGACATGTCAATGCGATGCTCGCCGCCGTCCCTGTCGTGGTGGAGGATGCCGCGAGCAATGTTGCAGTGAGCGGTGATCTCCAGGTCGACGTCGTAGACGACAGTGTCGTACTGGAATTTCGCTCCCTTATCGGTGAGCCACTTCACCAATGGGACCACGAATGAGTCGTGCTGGTTGTAGCGGCTGAACCGCAGGAAGGACAGGTTCGAGAAGCCGGGAAAATATTGCAGGAAGCGGTGCATGTATTGCTTGAACTCGGTGAGGGACTGCCACTGCTCGAAGGTGGACATTGTCTTCCACAGCGTGTAGAAGGTGGATTGCAGGAAGTCCTGAACCAGTCCTCGATCAACGTGTAGTAGGTGTTCGACTCCTTGGCCAGCAAGAGCTTCACGACGTCGAGCTGACCCTTCCTGTTGAGCCCCATTTTCGAGGCGTTGCGCTTGTGACCGCAATTGTTGATGATACGACAGGGGCTGATGTTGGGGTCGTTTTCGTTCACGATCCGGAATTCATCCAAAATGCTGTAGGGCTTGGGCATCTCCAAGGCTGGGATGTCTTTCATGATGTCCCAGAAACACTCGAAATGCTGTCCCATCTCACGGCCACCTGAATCCCTTTTCCGCATCCCCTGATCCATCGAACGCGCCGTCGAGTTCTGACAATTCCTCGAGGACGGTGATGCTCTCCCCAGGCATTCGGGCGTCACGAATCAAGTAGGCAGCGGCAAAGAGTGAGGCGATCCCCGAGCCGACCAGGTATGCCTTGCGCTCAACGACGTCATCGGGTGGAGCAGGGGTGGTTTTGGGTGTAGCGGCCGAGGTCGTTCTGCACGAAAGGTGTGCCATCCGAGCTCACCGGGTAGCTGCGCTGATAATTGTGTTGGAAGTTCGTCATGATGTGCTCCTCATGCGACTTCGCCGGAAGTTCTCCAGTGAACTTCGACCGTTTCCCACGATAGCGCGGCGACAACGTGATGAACCGTTGACAACGACTTTTGTAGGAGTTTTACGGGTGCTCCGTCAGTTTTCAGCGGCAGAGCACAAGTCCTTTGCGGTGGGGTGCCATACTGATCCTTGGACACGGGGTGCGCCTCGATGGCGCTGAGATCACACCCGTGGAACCTGATCTAGTTCGTACTGGCGAAGGGATGTCCGGGATGACTACTATTGACGCGCTTGCCGAGCGGGGGTCAATTCCCCGCGTGCTGTCGATCGCAGGAACCGACCCGTCTGGGGGCGCCGGCACCGCGGCCGACATCAAGTCGATCACCGCAGCAGGTGGATATGCGATGGCTGTCGTCACCTCTTTGGTGGCCCAGAACACCCAGGGGGTGCGCGCCATCCACACCCCGCCGATTAACTTCCTGGCTCAGCAATTGGCCGCCCTCAGCGACGATGTGACGATCGATGCCGTCAAGACCGGGATGCTTGGCACTGTTGAGATCGTTGACGCGGTTGCAGCTTTCCTTGACGAGCACCGACCGCCGGTGGTCGTCGTCGATCCGGTCATGGTCGCCACCAGCGGGGACCGCCTTCTTGCCCCCGACGCGGAGGCTGCTGTGCGCGAGTTCTGTCGACGCGCGACCGTTATAACCCCGAACATTCCGGAGCTTGCGGTGCTGTGCCAAAGCGATCCGGCGATGACGCCAAAGCAGGCCGTGGAGCAGGCTCGTCGGTGGGCGTCTGAGACCGGGGTGGCCGTCGTCGTCAAGACCGGGCATTTGGATTCGCAGCGGGTCGATAACGTGTGGGTGACGCCGGAGGGGACAATGTACACGGCCCCGGCGGCCCGGGTGGAGACGACCAATACTCACGGCACCGGATGCTCACTGTCCTCGGCCCTGGCGACGCGATTGGGCGCCGGGATTGCCCCGGCGGATGCGTTGGTGTGGGTCACCGACTGGCTGCACGAAGCGATCCAGTACGGGTCGGCGTTGAACGTCGGTCAGGGGCACGGCCCGGTAGATCACTCTCATCGGGCACGTCGACTAGCTGAGGATGCCTCAGCGGTGGCATGGTTCGCGCCGATCGACCCGTTAGAATCGCCAGAAAAGTTGGCTGGCTCGGCTGAGCCTGCACCGGAGGCAGCGGTCGCCCCAGTTGGACCATGGACGACGGCGCTGTGGCGAGCAAGCGGAGACATCGCGCGTCGCATTGAGAACTCCGATTTCGTTGCCGCCCTCGTTGACGGCACCTTGTCGAAGCCAGCCTTCGACTTCTACTTGGGACAGGACGCCCAGTATCTCACTCAGTACTCACGAGCCCTAGCTGTCTTGGCGGCTCGTGCTGTTGATCAAGACGAGTCGGTGTGGTGGGCGCAGTCCTCCCAGGCGTGTCTCGTTGAGGAGGCAGAGCTGCACCGCTCCTGGCTAGGGGAACGCGTCGACGTGGTTGCAGGGCCGGTGACGTTGGCGTACACCGACTTCCTGCTGGCGCAGACGTTGGGTGACGACTACGTCGTCGGTACGGCTGCGGTGCTGCCCTGTTTCTGGCTTTACGCACACCTGGGTGCCAAGGTTCCGCACGTTCCCGAGGTCCACCCGTATGCATCATGGCTGCAGACCTACGGAGATCCAGAGTTCGTTGACGGCGCGTCGCACACCATCGGTTTGGTCGAGAAAGCCTTCGAGAATGCCTCCCCGGCCAATCGGGCCCGCGCTGCCCATGCCTACCTGACGGCCTGCCGTCACGAGTTGGAATTCTTCGACCAGGCCCTGCGGGTCTGACTAACTCCACATGACTGCACCTGTGCCTGCTGTGGCCCGGGCCTCGGCCGGAGCGTCGATGCCGTCCGAAGGGCGCGCTGCCCTGCGTGCCGGTGTCGTCGGGAACTGGATCGACAACATCCACGTTTTCCTTCCCCTGACGGCTCTGGTGCCAGCAATGGCGATAGTTGCGGGGCCTTCGGCTGGTGCCAGCGTGGGGGCTCTCGTCATCATCGCGATGTTGTTGGGACGTCCCCTTGGGGGGATGATCTTCGGGCGCATCTCGGATCGTCTGGGACGCACCCGCACCACCCGGCTGGCAATCGCCGGTACCGCGACCTGTGCCGGGCTCATTGCCGTTATGCCTACCCACAAACTCATTGGAGGCTGGACGATTGGGCTCATCCTGCTACTGCGCTTCCTGGGTGGGGTCTTTGTCGCTGGTGAGTACTCGGCCGCCATCCCCCTGGCCATGGAGTGGTCTTCGCCGAGGATACGGGGGCTGGCTTCTGGAGTAATTCTGTCGATGGCCCCGTGGGCCCAGGCGTCGATCGCCTTTGCCGTCGCGGTGATGCTCGCCGCCCTCGGTCCGGGCCGCTACGCTGCGTGGGGATGGCGGGTCCTGTTCATCATCGGCGCCGCAATGAGCATCGGGATGATCGTTTACTACAGCCGCCGGGTCTGTGATGCCCCGCTCTTCCATCGCGTTGGTGCCACGCGTGGGGTGTGGAGGGCCACGGCACCGGGAGTACGCGAGGTGATCGCTGGGACGTGGGCGCCGGCCTTTCGGCAGGTCTTTACCCTCATGACCGGGTTGTGGCTACTTACCGACGCCACAGTGCTGATCCTCACCGCGCGGCTGCGTACCGACGCCGGCTTGACTGCCACCGCGACCTCCTGGGTGATGGGCGTCTCCTCGGTTGGCCAGGCGATCTTCATGGCTCTGGCGGGGCATTGGTCGACTAAGGTGGGGCGACGTCGCCTGTTGGCCTGGTGGGGTGTGAGCGCGGCGCTGTTGGGTCCACTGCTGTGGTGGGGTGCGATGAGTTCCTCGTCGGCAGGCAGGGCTGCCCTTTTTGCGGTCGTACTGCAGGTTGCGACGGTATCCGCCTACGATCCTATCTCAGCCTACCTATCCGAGAGGTTTCCAACAGAGGTGCGGTCAACCGGGTATGGCATGGGGTATAGCTTGTCGCTCATTTTTCCTGCGCTGTACCCGTTCTACCTGCCGGGTATGGAGGCAGTGTTCGGGCGTCTTGGTGCGGTGTTGGTGCTTGTTATCCTCGGTGGGCTGCTTGTGGTGTTGGGTGCGGCCCTTGGCCCGCGGTTATCGGCGAGTGACATTGACACTGACATCGACGATGTGGCGAGGGTGACATGACGGTTAACGAGGTGGTTGCGGCGGTGTGTCGTCGGGCCCCGATGGTCCATTGCCTCACGGCCACGGTCAGTATGTCGCTTGTGGCCGATGGTTTGTTGGCGGCAGGGTTGCGTCCCATGATGACCGAGACGCTGGAGGAGGCGCCGGTTGTCGTCACGGCTGCTGACGCGTTGTTGGTGAACCTGGGAACCCTATCGACCGATGGAATGATGGGTATTCCGGCCACTGTTGCTGCGCGACCAGAAGGGATCCCGTGGGTGCTTGACCCGACGGCTATCGGGCTGGCCCCGGTGCGTACCCGGATGGCTCGGGAGTTTCTCGATGCTGCGCCCGACGTCGTTAAGGGGAACGCCTCAGAGATCCTCGCCCTTGTTGGCGGACCGGGTGGACGCGGGGCCGATGCTGCTGACGCCCCAGAACACGCCGTCGATGCGGCCATTGAGGTGGCGTGCCGAACCGGGGGAGTCGTCGTGGTTTCGGGACCGACAGATGTTGTCGTAACTGCTAAGGGGGTTGCCGCGAGGATCGTGCGCGGGTACCCGATGATGGTGCGGGTGACGGGGACCGGTTGCCTGCTAGGTGCTTTGACTGCGGGGTGCCTTGTGGCGGCCGACGATTCGGTGGAGGCCGCGGTGGCAGCCGTGACGTGGTTCGACGTGGCCGGGGAGGTTGCTGCGGCGCGTGCTGGCGGACCTGGCAGTTTTCGTGTGCAGTTGCTTGACGCCCTCGACGAGGTTTCGAGAACCGGAATAGAGGAGACGAGATGACTTTGGACCTGCGGTGCTATTTGGTGACGTCGGGGACGGATCACCGCACTGTCGAGACGGCCGCCTCGGCCGCGGCAGCGGGCGCTGGAATGGTGCAGGTGCGGGCGAAGGACGTGTCGACTCGTGACTCGCTTGGACTGGTTTTGCAGGTGGGCGAGGCGGTTCGTCGGGCGAACTCTGCGACCCGGGTGGTTGTGGATGATCGCGCCGATGTCGCTTGGGCGGCCATGCGGGCGCACGGGAACGTCCACGGGGTGCATGTTGGATCCGCGGATCTGCCGGTGCGTGATGCGCGGGCGATATTGGGGCCTGACGCGATCGTCGGGTACACGACCGGAACCTTGGACCTGGTGAGATCAGTTGAGCCGTTTGCCGATGCACTCGATTATGTGGGGGCTGGGCCCTTTCGGCCTACCCCGACCAAGGATTCGGGTCGCGTCCCGCTCGGCGTTCAGGGGTACCCGGAGTTAGTGGCGGCAAGCAGTCTGCCGGTTGTCGCCATCGGTGACGTTCAGGTGGCCGATGTCCCTGCTTTAGCGGCTACCGGTGTGGCCGGTGTCGCGATGGTGCGCGCCATCATGGCGTCCGATGACCCTGCCGCGGTGGTGCGACAGGTTATACAGGCCTTCGACAGGGTCTAGATCAGCTAAGGCTCGTGGTCGGTTTCCTGGACTGACGTTGTTACCCCTGTCGTAGACCATCGAGGCGGCAGCTCCGCCTTCCTGGGCTATCACTGTGTCTCCAGCGGGAGGTATGTGTCCTACCGGCGGCTGCGCCTCCTTTTTCAATCTTCGCTTCTTCTGCCCGCTCCGCCTCTGCTCGTTGCCCCCGCCTCCGTGTGGCGATATGGGTCGTGATCATCGGGGATGCTTGGTGGGGTTGCAGACCGTGGGTTCGTAACCCTGATTTCCACAACCGGGCACGATTACCCGCCGCTTGGTTGGTGAGGTTAGCGAGATCTATGCCGGTATGGCGCCATTCATGATCTGGCGCAGAGCCTGGTTGGTGAACGTGGTCTTCGGGCGGTGGCGTTTGTGCAGGTGATTGATAATCCAGTCCAACACGAACTTCGGATCGCGCCGCAGCATCGTCGGGGTGGTGTGCAGGATCCTCCACCCAGCCTGCTCCAGGCGCGCCGAACGCAGCATCATTGCCTCATACCCTTCTAGGGTGCCGTGGACCGAGCGGCCCTCCATCTCCACATCCACCATCTCGGCCTGAAACGCTTGGTCCAGGAAATAGTGGTAATTCCCCTCACCAACCCACACTTCATGGTTTGGCCTGTGACCAGTGATTCCGGCTGCCCGCAAGATCCGCGCCAATTCCAGCTCCGGGATCGACCAGGGGTTGAGGTCGATATCGGCGAGTCCACGGTCGACCTCAGCCTTCGAGTACCGGCCCGTGAGGGCTTTGCGGGCGGCCCGACACGAAGTCGGGGTCACCAGGTGTTGGCGAAGAGCTTGGCACACCCAGTCCCATTGACCTTGAATTGCTAGGGTGATTACCGATACTTCCGGGATCGCGACTCGTACTCCTGCTTTTTCGATGGTGAAGTGGTGAGGCACATGCCAGCGATGCACCCAGATGCGGGGTCGCGTTAGGCGGCGGGTGGGCGAGAACGCCTCGATGGCCTTGATACCGGTGTAGTCCCAGCGTTGCTGAGTGACTGGATTCTCTAATCCGAGCAATACCAGGGCGGCCATGCCGACCAGCGTCGCGTCGCGGTGCCACACCTTTAGCGCCTGGATCATCGTGGCGATGCGGTGGGCAACACTGGTGGCGGCCACCACTCCCGGCAGGATACGTATTGCATCGCCACGGGCGACCGCTCGGTCAGCCTGACCTCGCAGCGGGCTGTCACGGACAATGCGCGCTACCCCACCGCTGCCACGCAGTTCCAGTTCAAGACTTTCCCTCATGTCCACAGTTATCGGCGCAGGGTTTCAGGTTCGCCATGTTTTTCCAAACCTGTGGACAACCCCAGCCAGGTCGCCCGATCCGGCTGTGGAAAACTTGCCGTCCATCCTTACCCCAACCATGTGGGATGGCACTACGGGCGGTTATAACCCTGATCGCCACCCCCGGGCTGGAGGAGGTGGAGGGGTCGTGGCGACGATGCCGGGGAGCAGGGGTACTGCGGCGAGGAAAGGGCGCCATGGCAAAGGTATTCGGGGGAGGCACCGTGACGAGGGGCATGCCGTAAAAGGTGAAGCCTCAACGAGGCCAGGGGGAGGGGGACTTGACACCCGTGTGGTGGGTGGCGGCTCATCGGGGGCTCAGCTCCCGGAACCGCCTCGGACCGGGGATGTTAGGAAAACGTCAGGATCCTGCGCACCCCCCATATGGGATCCGTAGGGAAGCGCGACAACGGCCTGCTCACGCGATTTCGATGGGTGGTGGTGCCACAACCGGCACCCCGGAAATCCCGGGTTATCGTCAAGGAGCCTGTCATGCTCGACGTCATCTGGCTGCTCGGTGTCATCGCCCTATTCATCCTGCTTGCCCTGTGTGTGAAGGGGGTCGATGCGCTATGACCATCCTCAATCTGGTGGCCGTCACTCTCGGTATCGCCGCCGTTGTGTACCTCGTAATCGCCCTCATCCGCCCGGAGCGTTTCTAATGACGTGGCTCTCTTTCCTGGCGAGCTTGGCTCTACTTGCCATCGCACTCGGTTTCGTCCAGCATTATCTGGGCGACTACATAGCCCGTGTCTTCGCCTCTGACCAGGACACCAAAATCGAGTCCTGGTGTTACCGCGTGATAGGTGTCGATCCCCGCGCTGGTCAGACGTGGAAATCGTATGCCCGTGCAGTGCTTGCCTTTAGCTTGTGCGGGGTCACCCTCCTTTACGCCCTGCAGCGTTGCCAGTCGTGGCTGCCATGGTCCTTGGACAAGGGATCGGTAAATCCGGCGGTCTCCTTCAACACTGCTATCTCTTTCGTTACGAACACCAATTGGCAGGCTTACTCACCGGAGGCGACCCTCGGGTACTTTGTCCAGCTTGCCGGCCTGTGTGTGCAGAACTTCGTTTCCGCCGCCACTGGAATCGCCGTGGCGGTTGCGCTGGTGCGTGGATTTGTCGGCCGCGGTGAACACACCATCGGCAACTTCTGGGTGGACCTCACTCGTGGCATCCTGCGCATCCTCATGCCGATCGCAGCTGTGGCAGCCTTTCTGCTCATCGCAGGCGGAGTGATTCAAAACTTTACCGGGTTCATGCATATCACCGGGGTTGCCGGTGGCAGTCAGGTCCTCCCGGGCGGCCCCGTCGCATCGCAGGAGGCCATCAAGGAACTTGGCACCAACGGCGGTGGCTTCTTTAATGGCAACTCGTCCCATCCCTTCGAGAATCCGCAGCCGTGGACAAACATGTTAGAGATCTTCCTCATCCTGCTCATCCCGTTCTCGTTGCCTCGCGCCTTCGGGAAGATTGTGGAAGATGTGCGGCAAGGCAGGGCGATACTCGCTGCGATGGTCGTTTTGTTCACCGTCAACCTATTTGCCATGGCTGCTGCCGAGTTCTCTGGTCACGGCTCTGCCGCGCGCCTTGCGGGAGCCGCAATGGAGGGCAAGGAGCAGCGTTTCGGATTGGCCCAGTCGGTCCTTTTCGCTAACTCGACGACGATGACCTCCACCGGCGCAGTCGACTCGATGCACGATTCCTTCACCGCCATTGGAGGCATGTTCACCATGCTAAACATGATGCTTGGGGAGATCAGCCCGGGCGGTGTGGGAAGTGGTCTCTACGGCATGCTTGTTATCGCCGTCATCGCGGTCTTCATCGCTGGCTTGCTGGTCGGTCGTACGCCTGAATACCTCGGCAAGAAGATCGGTCCACGCGAGATGAAACTGTCGGCCTTGTACATCCTTGTCATGCCGGCCTTAGTGCTGTGCGGCGTGGCTCTGAGCCTGGCCGCTCCGGGCCTACGCAGTAGTGTCGTCAATACCTCGATCGCTAACCTGGGTGAGCACGGGTTGTCCGAGCTGGTTTACGCCTTCACCTCGGCCGCCAACAACAACGGTTCGGCCTTTGCCGGTTTAGACGCGTCGACGAACTGGCTGTGCGCCGCTCTTGGCGTGGTAATGCTGCTCGGGCGTTTCGTGCCCATCATCCTGGTCTTGGCCCTCGCCGGAGCCCTGGCCGAACGTCAACCGGTGCCCGTTACCGCAGGGACCCTTCCCACCCACAACGCTCTGTCCATCACCCTTATCGTGTTCACGGCGGTCCTCGTCACGGCGCTTGTCTTCTTCCCGGTCCTCACGCTGGGACCGTTGGCCGAAGGATTGATCTGATCATGACCATCACCACTACGAATTCGCGATCCCGTGGCCTCACCGGGGCCCAGGTGCGTCAAGCCCTGCCTGGCGCCATCCGCAAGCTCGACCCGCGTTCCCAATGGCACAACCCGGTCATGTTCCTGGTGTGGGCTGGCGCAGCCTTGACAACCATCGTCGCCGTCTTGGAGCTGCTTACTGGCAATGTCGGCGTCTCGACCGGTTTTTCCACGGTCATCGCGGTGTGGCTGTGGCTGACCGTCATCTTCGCCAATCTCGCCGAGTCGATCGCCGAGGGCCGCGGCAAGGCTCAGGCCGAGACGCTGCGCAAAACCCGCACCGCCACCAGCGCGATTCGCGTCGACGGCTGGGACGAGCGGAACGATCCGTCCGTCGAGCACACTACGACAACCGAAGTCGTTTCCTCGGAACTCAAGTATGGCGACGTGGTCGTCGTGGCGGTGGGCCAGACGATCCCGGGCGACGGCGACATCGTTTGGGGCATCGCCTCGGTCGACGAATCGGCCATCACCGGCGAGTCAGCCCCCGTGGTACGTGAGTCTGGTGGAGACCGGTCTGCTGTCACCGGTGGCACGACGGTGCTTTCGGACCGCATCATCGTCAAGATCACCTCGAAGCCCGGGCAAAGTTTCGTCGACCGCATGATTGCCTTGGTTGAAGGGTCCGGGCGTCAGAAGACTCCCAACGAGATCGCCCTTAATATTTTGCTGGCGAGCCTCTCGATCGTTTTCGTCCTCGTTACCCTGACTCTCAACCCGATCGCATCCCTGGCTGCCACACCGGTGAGCATCACGGTATTGGTGGCCCTGCTGGTTTGCCTCATACCGACGACGATCGGAGCTCTGCTGTCGGCCATCGGTATTGCGGGTATGGACCGCTTAGTGCAGCACAACGTGTTGGCGATGTCCGGACGTGCCGTGGAGGCTGCCGGGGACGTCACCACCCTGCTGCTTGATAAGACTGGCACGATCACCTATGGCAACCGTCGTGCGAGCGAGTTCATCGCCATGCCGGGTGTGAGCGACGCGGAAATCCGCGACGCGGCCGCTCGGTCTTCTCTAGCCGATCCGACCCCGGAGGGCACCTCGATCGTCGATCTGGCTCGCGAGCAGGGTTTCGATCCGGACGCCTTTGGTGAGCAGGGGAAGATTGTCCCCTTCACCGCCCAAACCAGGATGTCGGGCATCGATCTTCCCGACGGCACCCAGATCCGCAAAGGTGCCGGCTCGGCGGTGAGGGATTGGCTGACGCAGGCCCAGGTCGACATGGACATCGACACCTTGGCCCGTATGGATCGTCGGGTGGATTCGGTCTCTCAGTCTGGTGGCACTCCGCTCGTCGTGGCGGTGCGCACCCCGGACCACTCGGGAAAGGTGCTCGGCGTCGTCCACCTCAAGGACATTGTCAAGGAGGGTCTGACCGACCGGTTTGCTGAGCTGCGGCGAATGGGCATTCGTACCGTTATGGTCACTGGCGACAACCCGCTGACCGCAGCTGCCATCGCCAAGGAAGCCGGTGTCGACGACTTCCTGGCCGAGGCCACCCCGGAGGACAAGCTCGCTTACATTCGCAAGGAGCAGGAGGGTGGTCGGATGGTTGCGATGACCGGTGACGGCACCAACGACGCCCCGGCCCTGGCGCAAGCAGACGTCGGCGTCGCAATGAACACCGGCACCTCGGCCGCCAAGGAGGCTGGCAACATGGTCGACCTCGACTCCGACCCGACTAAGCTCATCAGCATTGTCGGAATTGGCAAGCAGTTGCTTATTACGCGCGGTGCCTTGACGACCTTCTCGATCGCAAACGACATTGCCAAGTACTTCGCGATCATCCCCGCGATCTTCATGACGACCTACCCGGGGTTGTCGGCCCTCAACATCATGGGTCTGCACTCGCCGGCCTCGGCGGTACTCTCGGCGATCATCTTCAACGCCATCATCATCGTCATCCTGGTGCCGCTGGCCCTCAAGGGTGTGGCCTACAAGCCCGCCGGGGCGTCGAAGATCCTCGCCCGGAACCTGCGCATCTATGGGCTAGGTGGTGTCGTCGCGCCATTTATCGGCATCTGGCTCATCGACCTTCTTATCCGTCTCATTCCCGGATTCTGATCGGAGTTCATCGTGATCATTTCCTCCAGGGCTCGTACCCTTCTCGTCGGATTGCGTACGATTCTGCTGTTCACCGTGATCGTCGGCGTCGGGTACACCGGTGTGGTGACTGGGTTGGGGCAGCTGATGTTTAATCACCAGGCCAACGGCTCGCAATTGGAGGTCAACGGCAGGGTGGTTGGCTCGACGCTCATCGGCCAGTCCTTCACCGACAAGGATGGAAAGCCGCTGCCGAAGTACTTCCAGCCGCGTCCCTCGGCGGCTGGTGACGACGGTTACGATGCCGCTTCCTCGGGCGGTTCCAACCTGGGGCCGGAAAACCCAGACCTGGCCAAGGCCATCAAGGAGCGTCGCGGCCAGGTGGCGGCCTTTAACCACGTCGATGCTGCCCGGGTACCTGCTGATGCTCTGACGGCGTCGTCGTCGGGTCTGGACCCACATATCAGCCCCGAGTACGCCGGCATCCAGGTGGCACGTGTGGCGAAGGCCCGGCATCTCGACGAGCGCGTCGTGCGCAAGATCGTCGACGACAGTACCGAGGGCCGCCAGCTTGGGTTCCTCGGTGAGACTAGGGTCAATGTCGTGACACTTAATGCCGAACTGGATCGCCAGCATTGACCGTGCTGGCGGCCGGATGATCGAGGAGGACGAGGTGGCTGCCACGGGACGGTTGCGGGTGCTGCTCGGCGCGGCTCCCGGGGTGGGCAAGACCTACGCCATGCTCGACGAGGGTAAACACCTTCGCGCCAGTGGGTCCGACGTCGTCATCGCCATCGTCGAAACTCACGGTCGGGCAGCTACCGCAGCCATGGCCAAGGGGTTGGAGGTCATCCCGCGGCACGACGTCGAGCATCGCGGCATTGAACTGCCCGAGATGGATCTCGACGGGGTGCTGGGCCGACACCCTGATGTCGCCCTCGTCGACGAACTGGCCCACACCAACGCTTCCGGGTCCCGTAACGAGAAGCGTTGGCAGGACGTCGAGGAGCTTCTGAGTGCCGGTATCGACGTCATCTCGACGGTCAACATCCAGCACATCGAATCCCTCAATGACGTCGTCGAGCAGATCACCGGTGTCCCGCAGCGCGAGACCATCCCGGACACCGTGCTGCGCAGGGCTAACCAGGTGGAGGTCGTCGACCTCGCCCCGCAAGCCCTGCGCGACCGGTTGTCGAGTGGCAAGGTGTACCCGGCTGAACGGATCGATGCGGCCTTGTCAAACTACTTCCGGCTCGGAAACCTCACTGCCTTGCGCGAGCTGGCTCTGCTGTGGGTGGCTGACGAGGTCGACCATGCCCTAGCTGACTATCGCAGCGAGCATGGCATTGACTCCCGCTGGGAGGCCCGCGAACGAGTGGTCGTGGCGCTGACCGGGGGTCGTGAAGGCGAAACCCTGCTGCGACGCGGCGCCCGGATAGCGGTTCGAGCCGGTGGCGGAGAGTTGCTGGCGGTGCATGTCACCACCGAGGACGGGCTGCGCTCCCCGCACCCGGGTGAACTGGCTCGTCAGCGGGCGTTGGTGGACAAGTTAGGAGGGTCCTTTCACCAGCTCGTCGGTGATGACATCCCCGAGACCCTCATCGAGTTCGCGAAGTCGGTCAACGCCACCCAGCTCGTCATTGGGGCGAGTCGGCGGGGGAAGCTTTCGCGGCTGCTGACCGGACATGACGTTGAGGCTGACATCATCTGGGCTTCCGGCGCGATCGACGTCCATATCGTCAGCCATGACGCCCAGGCGAAGGCGCTGCGTCTGCCACGGATGGGTGGGTCGTTGTCGACGCGGCGTCGGATCGCCGGTTTTGCCGCGCTGGCGGTGTTTGGACCGCTCCTGACGTGGTTGTTGGTGTCGTTGCGCAGCCCGGAGGCGTTGACGACAGATGTGCTGGCTTACGAGTTGCTGGCCGTTGTGGTGGCTCTGGTGGGTGGGGCGCTCCCGTCGCTCATTGCGGCCTTGGCTTCGGGTATTGCGCTGGATTATTTCTTTACTAAGCCCTTTTACACCGTCACCGTCAATGAACCGTTGCACTTGATGGCACTGCTGTTGTACCTGCTCACCGCCGCCTTAGTGAGTGTCGTCGTCGATCGCGCCGCTCGCAAGACTCGAGTGGCGCGACGGGCTGCAGCCGAGTCAGGTCTGCTGGAATCGGTGGCCGGGTCGGTACTGCATGGTGAGGACGCCGTTGAGTCGCTGTTGTCCAAGGCTACTGAGGCATTCGGGTTGTCTGGGGCGCGATTGATGAGCGACGGAAGGGTTGTGGCAAATTGGGGTACAACGAGCGATCAGGTTACGGAGCATCGCATTGACGACCACACCGTGCTGGAATTCCACGGCCCGGAGCCGGACGCCTCGGAGCGTCGGCTGATGTTGGTTATTGCCGCTCAGGTGGGGACGGCCATGGAGCAGCGTCAGCTGGAGGAGACGGCGAAGGCAGTGGAGCCGTTGGCGGCTACTGACCGGGTACGTACGGCGCTGTTGTCGGCGGTAGGCCACGACCTACGTCAACCCCTGGCAGCTGCCCGAGCTGCGGTGTCCGGGCTACGCAGCGAGGGGTCGAAGTTGTCCGAGGATGATTGGCGCGAGCTGCTCGCGACGGCGGACGAGTCCCTGGAGACGCTGTCGGTGCTCGTGCGCGACCTCCTCGACGTTTCCCGGTTGCAGTCGGGGGTGCTGGCCGTTTCGACGATGCCGGTCGACTTGGCCGACGTTATCCTCGAAGCGATCGACGAGCTGGGGTTGGGGCCCGATGCCGTCGAGCTGGACCTAGGACACGACGTGTCCGATGCACTGGCCGACCCGGTTTTACTACAGCGGGTGGTCGTCAATCTCATGGCCAATGCCCTACGTTTCGAGCCGGCTGGCAGACGGGTGCGGTTGACGACGTCGGCCTTCGCTCACCGGGTCGAGATCCGCGTCGTCGACCACGGGCAAGGGGTGCCGCCCGAGCGGTTCGAGGAGATCTTCGTGCCCTTCCAGCGGCTCGGGGACACTGATCCGACGACCGGGCTCGGGCTGGGCCTGGCGCTGTCGAAGGGGTTCGTTGAGGGTATGGACGGTACCGTGGAGCCTGAGGCCACCCCGGGGGGAGGATTGACCATGGTCATCTCACTTCCGCAGGTTGGCGTCGAGCGGTCGCAACCTGCCCCGGCGTCCACTGGGCCCGGGACGGGTGGGCAGGAACCGAGCGAGGAGGAGCGAGCATGAGGATTCTCATCGCCGACGACGACCCGCAGATCCTGCGTGCCTTGCGCATCACTTTGGGGGCACGTGGCTACGAGATCCTGCTCGCCCGGGACGGTGAGCACGCCTTGGAGATGGCCGTTGACCACAAGCCTGACGTTCTTCTGCTTGATCTGGGCATGCCGCGTCTGGATGGGGTGCAGGTTATTGAGGCGGTGCGAGGCTGGTCCCAGGCACCGATTCTCGTCATCTCGGGTCGCTCGGGGTCAGCGGAAAAGGTGGAGGCCCTCGATGCCGGGGCCGACGACTACGTCACCAAGCCGTTCTCGATGGATGAGTTGTTGGCTCGGATCCGTGTGCTGACGAGGAGGATCAGTCACGACAGGTCCGGTGCGGAGCCGGTGATCGCATTCGGGACGGTGCGAGTCGACCTGACCTCGCACACGGTGACTCGCGATGGGGCCAATGTGAGGTTGACACCGACGGAGTGGCGTGTGCTTGAGCTGCTTATTCACAACGAGGGTCGGTTAGTGACCCGCCAGACGCTGCTGAATCAGGTATGGGGGTCCGAGCACGTCACCGACACCGGATACTTGAGGCTGTACATCTCGCAGCTGCGAAAGAAGTTGGAGCCCGAACCGAGCAATCCGCGGTATCTCATCACCGACGCCGGAATGGGGTACCGCTTGGTGCTTGACTCCTGATATGTGCATGTAATAACGCACGTGCCCACTAGAAACGTGTATGTTTCCGGCGAAGACCAAAGCTGTTCCAAGAAGCAGCCGAGCTTGCAGGAGGATTTTCGCCTGCAGTGAGCGAAGCTCTGCGCGGTTACGTGAAACGCCGCAAGTTGATGAGGGGAGGGGCCGAGCAGGTCGAGGTAGATCTGCGTACTGATGGGATCGGCCACCGTGTGTCGTTCATGGGGCGTCGATTGGTCAAGGTGAAATGTGACCACGAACAGGGCTGTCGTATCGATACTGTCTACGCAACTGTCAGGAAGCAGTTTGCCGTGGCGTCGAAGGTACATCGTGTTCTGCCAAGCTGGGCCGAAGCCAAGGAAGATCTTTGGTCACATCCAGAAACGTGGGACAAGGAATTCTGGATGGTCGGAGATCGTATGCTTACAGTTTTTGCGATTTTGGGTGAGTTGCGAGCAGCCGATGATGAACTTGCAGAACGGGTCGACTCGGTGCTGCGCGTCGCACCCTGTGAGGTTCTGGATATTTAGCACCTAAGCAGTTAAAGGGGCAGCGTGAGAAATAGTGGATATCTATCTGTCGACTATCACGTCCGGCTGTTTGCGCTTATCAGAGGGATTTCGTCGCCGATCAGTGGAGCATAGGGGACTCGAACCCCTGACCTACTGCTTGCAAAGCAGCCGCGCTACCAACTGCGCCAATGCCCCGTGGACCTTCATAGTGTAGAGGACGTGCGGCGACTTCCGCGAGTTGAATCCCCATAGCGCCGTCGGTTCCTGCCAAAAATCGAGATCGTGACGGTGCCATCGCGTATTCGGGGCAGTTTTTGGCAGGAACCGACTGTACTTCCGGCTACGACAGCGCCTCGGCGGGGCTGATGATGACGGCCTCGAGCCCACGCTCAGCCAGTGCGGGAGTCAATTCCTCGGCTCGACCGCAGATCCCGACTCGCCAACTGTCGGGGTTTAGCAGCTCCCGCCAGGCCCGGTTTACCGACCATTTCCCTGTATTCGCCCTCGTCGACGCCACCGCGGCGAGGTGATTGTCGACCCAATTCGGTTCCAGGCCGACCCCGACCAGAGCAGCCACTTGATGGGCTACCGCACCGGCAGTGTCGTACTGCAATGGGGCGATGCCAACTGAGTGGTCGCGGGCGGCATCCACTTCGTCGGCTCGCAGGTCGTCGTTGGAGGTAAGGATGCGTAGTGTCTCGGCCACAGCGTCGGCTCCGACCTCGGTGCGGAAGGATCCCGCGACGGTCGCTAGGCCGCTATCGGAGAGTGGCCGGGCCGACATTCCGACCCCATAAGACCACCCTTTGGCTTCGCGCAACACTTGGTTGAGGCGCGACCCGAACGTTCCGCCGAGAGCGCCGCATGCGACTTTGAGGGCTGGCCAACCTGGGTGGGCGCGTCCAACAGTGGCTTGCTGGATCTGCACATCGGCCTGCACGGCGTCGGGGCGATCAATAAGGATCACCCGCGGTCCATCGAGGCGCGGCTGGGATGGAGCTACCTGCGTGGGGGAACCGCTGGCTGTCCACCCCTCGAAGATTGATAGATCGAGGCCCTCGACTCCCTCTCCGGCCACCACCAGCACGGCGCCGCAGATCGTCCAGTGTGCGGCCCAGAACTCCCGCGCGGCTGTGGCACTCAGGTTTTCTACTGATGGGAGGGTACCGATCGTGGGCAGGGATGACCGTGACCCCACCGGCCATAACGCCCGTGCTGCCGCGATCCCGGCCAGGGCTGATCCGTGCTGGCTGGTCTGAGCCAGGGAGGCTCGCGCCACGTCGATCTGACGAGCGACGTCTTCCTCAGTGAGGCTGGTGGCCGTTAATAATTCGACGAAGAGTTGGGCGGCAGCGTCGAACCTCGTTACGGGCACATCAACGCCGACATGACTTCCGGCCAACCCGGCCGAGCCGTCGTAACTGGCCCCGATCGATTCCATGGCCTCAGCGAAGGTTGCACCGGGGTGGGGGCCGGTGGATTCGTCGGCCGTGCGGACAACGAGTCCAGCAAGACCCTCGAAGCCAGCAGGCTCGGCATCCAGTGGCGCTTGCAACCCGATTTCCATAGTGACAATCCGCTGGCCGGGCATCGGGACGCGTACCACCGTAAGGCCGGTCGGCAGGGTCTCGACGATGCACTGCGGGAACGACCACGGCGAACCGGGGCGCACGATGGGCCGATCGGTGAGAGGACGATCTTTGCGAATGTTCATCACGCCTCCTGGTGGACGACGGTCGACGCCTGATGGGGAGATAGCCACCGTCTTGTAGCTTCGGCGATGTGGTCTGCGGTGATGGCCCGGACCCGGTCGAGGTGAGTATTGACGAGGGTGGCGTCTCCCAACAGCGACTCGTGCATATTAAGTATGTCAGCTCGCTCGTCAACGACGGACAGTGACTCCAACCAACCCCGTTCCACTTGGGCGCGCACCCGCTCTAACTCCGCTTGGCTCGGACCGTTGGCGGCGAGTTCAGTGATAATCTCGTCGACGGCCCCGGTCAGCTCCTCCTCAGAGACCCCCGGTTTGAGATGCGCCGACACTAGCGCCGCCGACGTTCCTCGCGCCAGACCGAAGTCGTTCATACCCACCCCGTCGACGAGGTGGCGCTCTCGTTCCAAGCTGCGAATAAGTCGGGAGCTCATCCCCGACCCGAGGACGTCGACGGCCATCGCAACGGCGAGATTGTCGGGGTCGGTGATGGGCGGGGTGACCCACGCCCGGGTCACTGCGGTCCGCGGGACGGGACGCACCATGACTACCCGAGGATTGTCGTGGCGAACTGGTCCCTGAATGCGCTCGGGGACGTCTCCGGTGGCAGCGGGAACCGCCCCGAAGTGCTTATTGGCCAGGGTCAACCCTTTGTCGGCCTCGACGCACCCGGAGATGACGAGAACAGCGTTGTCAGGCCGATACCAGGTGGAATGAAAGGTGGTGACGTCGTCGAGGCGGGCGGCGTCGAGGTCGGGTACTGAACCGATGGTCGGGTGGCCGTAGGGATGCTCGTCCCCAAACCTTCCGTCAAGGAGTAGGTCGAGCAGATCTCCATAAGGAGTGTTGTCGTAGCGTTGCCGCTTCTCCTCCTTGACGACCTCGCGCTGGGTCGCGAGGTTCTGATCGGTGACGGCCAAGTGCGCTTGCCGCTCAGCCTCCAACCACAGTGCCAGTTCCAGCGCCCCGGCTGGCACCGTTTCGAAGTAGTTGGTGCGGTCGAAGCTGGTAGACGCATTCGCTGAACCGCCTACCGACTCGATCGTCGCTAGATGTTCGCTCGATGCGATGCCGCTCGTCGTGCCTGAGAACATCAGGTGCTCAAAGAGGTGGGCGAACCCAAAATGGCCGACCCCTTCGTCGGCCGACCCCACCCGGTACCACATATTGACGGCAACTCCGGGGGAGGTGGTGTCGGGGTTGACGACCACGCGCATCCCGTTATCGAGGGTTGCGCGGTGTAACTGGAGGGCTTCGGACATAGGTCCGAGCATAGGGGTAGTGGCTCGGGCTCCTCCACGAGACCGGTGTGGTGCACCTCCACGAACCTTCCACGAGACCGGTGTGGTGAATGTGCTGAGGACGGGGTTTGGTGCCAGTAGGGATGGTACCCACCCTTCCCAACCCGATTGCCATACGGGGCTCGAAGCAGGTGCGATGGACTCTTCGAGAACGCGCCGTCGAACACTGGTGCTGCGGAGTCGTCTGAGCTACGCCGTACTCTAGAAGGCATGCAGACGCAGCGAAACGTGGTCTCTCACGCCCTGCAACGCCGTCACACCCTGGAGGCGTTGCGCAGCCCCCAGGTCGACCTCAACGCCCCGACGGCGTGCGATGCCGACCCCATGCTGATGCGCACCGCCATGCACCATGGCGAGCCCCTCGACCACAAGTGCCCGGTCTGCGAGTCCCCCCGGCTAGCCCTGCTCGGCCACCAACTGGGCCAATATTCGGGACGCATCCGCACCCTTGACGAACTAGAGGAGATGGAGCACCAGTTCGGCGAATTCCACGTCTACGAGGTCGAGGTCTGCCCCGACTGTCTGTGGAACCACATCCTCGTCGACTACGTCCTGGGTGACGGTCGACGCCGTCGCCCACCTCGCCATCAGCCGACCGTGGAGGACATTTATGGCTGAGCACAAACCCGCCCGGAGATTACCGAGGCGCCAGGACCCCGCGACTGGAGGCGGCGCCAGAAGGGCTCGTCGGGCCGCCAGAAAGCCCCGCCGTCACCTAGGCTGGGAAAGTTCCTCCGGGGCCTGCTAATCGCGCTCCTGTCGTTGACGATCATCGCCGTCATCGGGATCTTTGTCGCCTATCAGCGCACGGAGCTCCCCGACCCCAACCGCGACTTCCAAACGAACACCTCGTTCATCTACTACCGGGACGGCAGCCGCCTCGGGTCTTTCTCGGTGCAGAACCGTCAATCGATTCCTTACAAGGCGATGCCGAAGACCCTGCGTGATGCCGTCGTCTCGGCGGAGAATCGCACTTTCTGGTCCGATCCGGGTATCTCAGTCAAGGGCATGACGCGCGCCGCGTGGGCGATCGCACGCGGCGGGGAGATGCAGGGCGGTTTGACGATTACCCAGCAGTACATCAAGGTGTTGTACCTGTCACAAGAACGCACTATGGGCCGCAAGTTCAAGGAACTCCTCCTGGCCATGAAGATGGGCAAGGAGGTCTCTAAAGAGGACATTCTCGCCGGATACCTCAACACCATTTACTTTGGCCGGGGAGCTTACGGGGTCCAGGCCGCCGCTAAGGCTTTCTTCTACACTGATGCCTCTAAGCTCACCCTGTCTCAGTCGGCGGTGTTGGCCGCGGTGCTCAACAGCCCATCGAACTTCGATCCTAGTGGTGGTGTGGCCGCTCGATAGAGGTTGCTCCAGCGGTACCGGTACGTCCTCGACGGCATGCGGGAGGCTGGCAATATCACTCAGGCCCAGCACGATGAGGCTTATCGGCAGCTGCCGAGATTCCCTAAGGTTCCCGACTACAACCGATGGGCGGGAACCGACGGTTACCTCATGAAGATGGTTCACGACGAGCTCATCGCTAGAGGGTTCTCTGATGAACAGATCAAGGGTGGTGGCCTCAAGGTGACGACCACCCTGGATCCTAAAGACCAGAAAGCTGCTGTGGCTGCAGGTCAGAAGTACAAGAAGATCGCGGGCCGCAACGCTGGTCCTAAGGGAGCCAAGAATCTGCACCCTGCGCTCGCCTCAGTCGACGTTAGTTCCGGTGGCATCGTGGCCCTTTACGGTGGCGACGACTATATCTCCAACACCCGCAATTGGGCGCGTACTGCGCGTCCGGCGGCGTCCACCTTCAAGACCTATGCGGTCGTAGCAGGAATGCGCCATGGATTCAGCTTGCGCTCTCGGCTGGACGGCAACGCTTTCACACCTGACGGTGACAGCACTGAGGTTCATAACGATAGCGACGCAAACTACGGCACCGTCAGTTTGCGTCGGGCCATTGCGAAGTCGATCAACACCGCTTTCGTTGACATGGTGTCGCGGACGAAGAATGGTCCGAAGGCTGTTGTTCAGGCTGCCACTGACGCTGGTTTGCCTAAGGGGAATGGATGGGATTTGAACAACCGCATCGCTTTGGGCACTGCTGAGGTGAGTCCACTGGCCCAGGCGGGTGGCTATGCGACGATTGCCAATGACGGCAAATTGGTCATCCCACACATTGTGGAGAAGGTTGTTGACCAGTCCGGCAAGGTCGTCTACCACGCTCCTGCGCCGTCGAAGCAAGCCATTGAGGCCGATATCAGCCATGACGTCAGTTACGCCTTGCAATCCGTGGTTGATGAGGGCACTGGGCGAATTGTTGCCGATTTCGACCACCAGGTGGCTGGAAAAACGGGTACGTCGGGAGTCGGCGACGGGGTGACAGCGGCGTGGTTCGTCGCCTACACCAAGCAGATCTCGACGGCTGTCATGTTCGTGGCCGGCGATAGCGGCAATGAGAACCTCGATCCCTACGCCCGTGAAGGGGCAACCGGTTTCCACGGTGGTGATTACCCGGCTCTCACCTGGCTTGACTACATGCAGACGGCGATGAGGGGGATGCCCAACGAGCCCTTCGCCGATCCAGACTGGGTGAATCTGTCAGGCAAACACTATGGCTCCACGAAGCGTCCGCAGGTGTCGGTCGAGGATGATTCCCGTAGCGATTCGGACCGATCGAGCCAGGACGACCCAGAGTCGTCGGACGAGCCGCCAAAACCGACTTCTACTCGGACTTCTAGTCCAGAGCCATCATCGGCACCTTCTAGGTCCTCCAAGCCCTCCTCAACGGGGACCGCGCCGGACCGTACGCCCACGCCGACCTCCATACTGACACACAGGCACACTCCCATGCCGACCCATACATCCACGCACACCTCTCGTCCCACCTCGGGTGAGACGACGCGCGGTGGGAGCCAACCAAGTGGCCGGGCACACAATAGGTAGCCTGACCACGTGACTATCCCCGATCCAAACGACGACGCCCTCGCTGCTGGGAGGCGTGTTGACGTATACCCAAATGACGGATCCACGGGTTACGTGGCTCGCCGCGCCCTTGATGCACCGAGAGGATCCTGGGTGTCTCAACTGGGACTGGACCGTCGTATCGGTGGGCGTATGGGCCGACATGCCTGGCCGCGTGGCATCTTCTTTGATCCGGGGCCCTGGGCCATCATGAGCGCTATCGTGGTTTGGTTATTGACGATCTATCGCGTTACCCCGTGTGTGCAGTACAACGTAACTAAAATCGTCGATCCGTATCAGCGGCAGTGCTACTCGGATATCCCGACGATATATCGCTCCTCAGGGATGGGTCACGGCGGGTCGTTGTTCGCGAACCCTGGTATTGCCCAGACCCCCCTTATAACCGTTTTCATGGCGTTCTGCCGTCGAATGGTGTGGGCTTTTGGTGCAGAAGTCTCCCCGAAGGCCACGGATCAGCAAGTCCTGGACGCCGCCAATGCCTACTGGGGGGTGGCCCAGGTTGTGCTCTTCGTGGCTTTTCTGGCGGTCGTCATCTCAGTCATGCTGCTGGGGCGCGGATCGGACACGAACCTTCCGGTCGATGATAAGGATCATCCGACTCAGGCCCGGCGGCGATCCTGGGACGTTTTCTGGGTGGTGCTGTGCCCGGTGGTGTACCTCGCCGGTCTCATCGACTTCTCCATGGTCCCGGTTGCCCTAGCGACGACGTCCATGCTGGCCTGGGCTCGTCGTCGCCCGTGGCTGGCTGGAATTCTTATGGGCCTGGCGTGCGCGGGGAGCCTCCAGGCGGCCGTGGTGGCCTTCGCTGTCTTGGTGTGTTGTTTGCGTGCGACGCGGTTGCCGGAATTGGGTCGGTGCCTTCTGTCAGGGTTTTTGGTGCTGATGGTGTGTCACCTCATCGCGGCCTGTCTGAGCCTTACTACCTGGTGGACTTATTTGCGCTCAGCTTTCTGGTCAGGTACTGGTTTGGGAACGATCTGGTACGTCATTCAGGACTCTTCCGGTGGCACAATTCCGGGTGTTGGTTGGATTACGGGCACCTTGACGGTCGGCGGTTTGCTCGGCCTGGCGTGGCTGTCGATGACGGTGCCGAGGCGCCCACGCATCGCTCAAGTGGCCTGCGTGGCCCTGTTGATTCTGTTCATCACCAACAAGGTCTATTCACCGCAGTGGATACTCCTTCTTGTCCCGCTGGCGGCCCTGGCCCGCCCCGACCTGCGGGACTGGGCTGTGCTCATGGTGGGGGAGTGCTTCTACTCCTTAGCTGTGTGGGCCCATCTGGGTGGGCTCTCGCTGCCTGGTGGCTCTGACGCTGACGTCGTGTATTGGGCGTCGATAGTGTTGCGGCTGGCCTGCGAAATGTGGTTCGCGTGGGGTGTTGTGGATGATATCCGACGGCCCTGGAATGACGTCGTCAGGGTGAGGTATACCGACGATCCCACCGGTGGTGTCCTCGATCACGCCCCGGATCCGGCTCCTGAACCTGTTGAGGGTGCCCGCGCGGAGGCTGCTCGATGACGCGCGCCGGATGCTCGGCGGTTAGGCGGTTCGCTCCTAATGCTGACGGACGCCTGGTGGCCCAGACCTGGTTGGGAAGCCGTGCGATCCTGTTGGTTGTCGCCGTGGTCGTTATGGCCGGGTACCACCGCACTTTGTCTCAGGTGACGGGGAACTGGGACGTACAGCACTACATGTCGATCGCGCGCAACGGGTACGCTGAGCCTCTTGAAATGGCGTTCTTTCCCGGGCTTCCGGCCTTGCTGAAAGGTGGCAACCTTCTTGGTATTCCCATGGAGGTCACCGGGGTACTTCTCGGTCTGATTGGTTCGGCCCTGGCCGCCTGGGCTCTCTTCCGGATTGGCGGGATGCTTCCTGCCTGTCTGTGGCTCATCGCTCCGACAGCCGTATTCACCGTTGTCGGTTACACTGAGGCACCTTTCTGCGCTGCCGCTTTCTGGGCCTGGGAGCGCGCTCGTGCTGGGCGGTGGTGGCCGGCAGCCTTCCTTGCCGGTGTGGCATGCACGTTCCGAGTTTCTGGCCTCTTTCTAATAGGAGCGCTGGCAGTTTTGGCAGTTGTCGGTGATGGGGATAAGCGTCGTCCGACGAGCCGGGCTGCCCGACGGAGTCGCATCACAGATGTCGTCAATCGATTGTCCATTTTGCTGGTGCCCACCGCTGTGTTGGCGGCGTTCGTGGTGTGGCTACATCGGCTGACAGGGTCGTGGACCGCATGGTCCAGGGCACAGACGAAGGGTTGGGGGCGTGGTTTCACGACTCCGGTAGAGACTCTGAGACACACCTTGCCGGCTACCCACGCCGAGGCTTGGCAGTCCACCTATGGCGCTGGGGCTATGGGCGTAGCGATCATGTTTCGGCTCGAGTTGGTTTCGGTGGCGGTGGGCATCCTGGTGTTCCTCTACTGCCTTATCCGATGTCGTTGGGCCTCGGCATCCTGGGTGGGCATTCAAGTAGTGGCCTTTTCGATCGGCTACTGGTATATGAGTGTTAATCGTGCCACCTTGTTGTGGTTTCCGCTCTTCGTCGCCCTTGGTGAGGCGAGTCGCGGCCCGTCTAAGCCGCCCGGTCTGGTGCTGCTGTGGCGGGGAATTATGGGCATCATTGTCGCTGTTGATCTCGCTGTCATGGTGTGGTGGGGCTGGCGATTCTTTACCGGGGGGTGGGCCAGTTGAGTCATGTGACCTTAATCGGGCTGGAACGCTACCGGCGGGATATCGGTCCGCTGACCTCCTGGGGACTGTCGATACTCGTGGTCGTCGAGGCTTTCGCTGATTTCCGGCATGGGCTCACTTCGCCGCCATGGATCGTCAGTAGCTACCTCATCGTTGATGTTTTGGTCATCCTGGCTTGTGGACCGGCGTTGTGGCTGCGTCGTCATGAGCTTGGACCGGCGGGACGGTGGATTCTTGGCGGGGCTTTGGGCCTCATGATGTGGGCTATCGCCTCGGCGTCCATGTGTCCGCTACCTCGTCTCGGGATGGAGCCGGTGACCAGGTCCTTACTAGTTATGGCTCCCCTTACTGCGGTTGTGACTCTCCTCGCTGGCCTGTCAGTGGCCGCGGGGCTGACGATCGGGTCATCCCAACGGGTGGTCATCGAGCGACTGTGGTGGCCTGCCGTGGTCATGACGTGCGCGTCCTATCTGCAGTGGCCTCGTGCCATGAAGGTGCACGGATCCGCCCGACTCGCGACTGGTATGGGTGGTTCTGCGGTACTCCACGTTGCGTTGTTGCTGGCCTGTGGTGTGTTGGTGGCGGCTGCGCTGGCCGGTTACCAGCGTGTCGCAAGTGGGGTGCTGGCTGTTGGCGCCCTTGTCGCTGTGATATTGACAGGTTCGCGAGCCGGGCTGGCTTGTGCAACCCTGTTCGTGCTCGGATGCGCGATCGGCTCGGTGGTATGGCGCCGCTCCTGGGTAGCGAGAGGGGCGGGTCATGGGCGAGTAGTCTGGGGGGGACTCGCAGCACTGGCTGTAGTCGTCGTCGGCATGGTGGTCTTGGTCCCCGGGCTTCGGCGCATGTTGAATCCGTCCGATCCGATGAGGTCCCGCACGTTGCGAACCGGGATAGAGGTGTGGTCGAGCGACCTCAACCATGTATTTTTCGGATTCGGGTCGGGGCGTTTGTGGCCATGGTATCTCTACGACTCTCATGCTCGACGCGAGCCTTGGCGTGGGTTGATGATGACGGAGTGGGGGCCCACCCTCACCAGCGCGCACTCCACCGTGTTGGCGGTCCTCGTGGAGCTTGGTTTGCTGGGGCTTGTCCTGCTTATCCCGGTTCTGCTAGTTCCCGTGGTGGAGTTGGTTCGCCATCTGCTTGACGGTATTTGCTCTTCTGCGGAGGTCGTATTGCGGTGGGCGGTCGTTGCTACGCTGCCGGCTTTCCTTCTTGACACCTATCTCATTAAGAACTTTGGCGTGAGCATGTGGTGGTGGGCGGTGGCTTTGTCAGTCGTAGTGTGGAGCGATCAGCGTCCGCCCAGCACCTCGCGACAGAATTCGGGGTAGACCACGGAAGCGCGGAACCGGTCCTCCCATACTTGGCGTGATGCCTGACACACCTGTGAATATTCGTCGTCGGACAGATGTGCCAGCTGCACCAAGGCGTCGGACGCCTGGGCGTCGGTGAATTCGGCGGGTAGTAGATGACCGTTGTCGGACGAGACGATCTCGCCCACCCCACCGACGTCGGTGGCCACGATCGGGATGCCGAGGGAGGCTACTTCCATCATGGAGACGGGTAGCCCCTCGGAGGCTGACAGGTTGATGAAGACCGATGGTTTGAGATCACGCTGGGTCGCCATGACCTGGGTGTTGTCGACGTGGCCGAGCAGGGTGACGGCTTCCTTGACGCCGTGAGCGGCGACCTCCTGGCGCAGGGCGTCCATCTCTGGGCCGTCGCCTAGGTGAGTCCACCTGGCGTCGATGCCAGTTGCCCGCACCCTGGCGAGGATCGCCGGCATTCGGGTCATCCTCTTGACGGCACTCAGGTGGGCGCAGCTGACGATGGTGAAGGGTGAGCGCCAACATTGGGCTGTCGGACCGGGGTCAGCGGTTCCCAGGTAACGGGTTTCGATTTTATCGGCGAACTGCGGCCACGTTGTCTGTAGTTCCCGAGTCCCCTGTTCCGAGACCGGGCAGATCTCGTCAAGAGACTGTAGTAGAAGGCGACGTTCTGGGATGTGATTACGAGGGGCGATGTTGGGGTAAAGATCGTAGCGATGGGCGCGGGAGACCACGCGGTCCACGGTGACTCCTTGAGCGCGCAACTGGTCAGCCAACAGGGTTGCGGTGCGGGCCGTAAGGTGGAGCCAGAAGGAGTAGATCGTGACGTGGGTCTCCGGGGTCAGCCTGAGGTTCGGGATTTTGGCAAGGATGCCGTCAAGAGCTGTTTGGGCGCGACCCTCGAAGTGGGCGTCAGAGATGAGCAGGCGCGGGTGGCGTCGAGTTTCTGCCCAGTCCACTCCGGTGGGTGGCAGCAGAAACAACCCCTTGGCGGTAGTGAGGGTCCGGTCGAGGCTCCGGGGCGTAGTCCGGGCAATTCGCATTACCTCGGCGTTGCTCGGGATGACCCGTGTCTGTGCATCGTCCGGACCGGCCTGGATTGGGATGACCACCACTCGGTCGAAAGCACGTCCCACATGGTCGATCTCATTCTCGAGGAACTCTTCTCCGCGCGACAGCGGATAGGTATTCGTCAGGAGGATCAACGTCGACTCTCGATGTGCCATGTGGTGATCCTAACCTGTCAGGTTCGTCGTCCTCGCGAGGGTGCGGAGTAGTGCCCAGGTCGACCACGTGTGGCAATACGGTTGGCACAGGGGGTCCATGCTATCCAGGATCGCTAGGCGGCGGTTCCCTAACGTGATTGCCACAGCGGTTGGGGGATTGCGCTGTTGCACGCCTGAAGCAGTCCTAGGCCTCGGGTACGGTTACGGTGAATAGCTCGGCGAATCGGAGGACAAGCCATGTCACAAACCGGACCAGCCCGCGAGGTCCGACGCTGCATCTACCACGTTCCCTACCCGCTCGACCCGAACACGACGTTCGGAGGGCAGAAGCGAGCAGTGGCGATGTTCAAGGCCTTAGTCGAGTGGGGAGAAGTATGGTTAGTTGCGGGAAATGCGAACCAGCGACGCCGTCGGATGAAGGTCGTGATGGATGCCGTCAGGGCTGGTACCCGGTTCGAGTTTTGCTATTCCGAGTCCTCGACGATGCCCACGACTCTTACCGAGCCTCACCACCTGCCGACTCACCCCGTACAAGACTTCGCCTTCCTGACCCGTCTGCGTCGGCATGGCATTCCGGTAGGCCTGTTCTATCGTGACGTGTACTGGAAGTTCCCGCTCTACGGTGAAGGCGTCCCGAAGGCCAAACAGCTTGTGGCCCAGACGATGTACCGTTACGACCTGCTCGCTTACCGGCAGTGCCTCGACGTCTTGTTCTTGCCTTCACTGCGTATGGGAGAGTGGGTTGACGTCGGTGATCGGGTGAAGAAGGTTGCCCTACCCCCCGGCCACGATATTGACGAGACCCCGACGGCACCCCCGTCATCGCCGCTGTCGATGTTCTACGTCGGTGGACTGGGTTCCCTCTACGACCTGAGTGACTTCTGCGAGGCAGTGGCCAGTGTCCCCGAGACATCTTTGACGATCTGTACCCGGCCCAAGGAGTGGGAACAGGCCCGCAAAGACTACGGGCCGCTTATGGGGGACAACATCAAGGTTGTTCACGCCAACGGCAAGAAGGAGTTGGAGCCCTACTTCGCGGCAGCCAATGTGGCGGTCCTGGCGATGGCCCCGCACGAGTACCGAGACTTTGCAGCTCCTCTCAAACTCTTCGAGTACATCGGCAACGGTAAGCCGATCATCGCCACCGAAGGCACATTCGTCGGGGATGTCGTGACGCACGACAAACTTGGATGGACGGTGAAGGCGTCGGTGGATGAGTTCGCCACTCTCCTTGAGCAGCTCACCCGGCATCCCGAGCAGGTCGATGCAGCCTTTGACAGGGTCATGGCTGCACGTGACCAGCACACCTGGTCAGCCCGGGTGGAGGAATTGGCCACGGCCCTTGCTGCGGTGGATCGACGATGAGTGTCGCGGAGGCAGGAACGCCGTTGGACTGTCAAGTGGTGGCGAGCCGGTCCACCGCGGGGGTCTGGCTGGGGGTGGTTGCCGCGTTGCTGGTAATGCGTCTGCCTATGAGCTTCCTATTCTTGCTCATCGCGCCGTGGATCATCCTGATGGCGCAGACGCGGTTTCCCTCTCGTCTCAGGGTGACCCCTCTCGTCGCGGTCGAGGCGTGCTGCGTGGTGGCTTCCGGGGTTGCCGTGGTGCTGTTCCACCTCGGGGTGATAGCTGACACTGGCAACAGCGCCTCCATCATGCTCGCAGTGATCGGTGTGACCCTCGTGGTGTTCCGGTCGGCTAATCCGGGGAGGGTGGCTCGCCAGGTCCTTAACGGCCTGTATTGGGGTGCGATCCTCGTCTGGCTCATTGGAATGGGGGAGATCGCGACCGGCGTTAAGCTGCTGCCGTTGCTCTATCCGGGGGCCAATACGCTGGGTGCGGTGTCGAAGAGTCGATGGATTGTCACTGCGACCTACCCGAACTACAACGACTACGGCGTCGTTATGGCGATGCTTTTTACTGCTGTGTTGGCCCGGTTGTGGTTTAACCCGAAGGGTGGTGCGGTTCGTCTCGGTCGGTTGTTTATCCTGGCGACGTGTCTGGCGATGGTCCTCATTGGCGGGTCTCGAGGTGCCCTGTTTGGTTGCATCTGTGCCGTCATCCTGTTGTTCGTGCTTAATGTCCGCCGTCTCCACACCGCAGCTATGGGGGTGCGTGCCTTCTTCTGGGGGGGAGCACTCGTCCTCGTGCTGGGCGCCGGGCTGTGGATGAGCCCCTATGTGCAAGACCACTCCACCGCGGAGCGTGGCACCATCATGGCCAACGCATTATCAATGACGCTGTCCGATCCAGTGGCGCTGTTCCTCGGATACGGCTCGCTGTCGGAGTACCAAGCCCGGGCGTCGGCTCTGTTCGGCAACGTCCTCATGGACCCGCACAACCTGTTGTTGGAGATCATCCTGCGCTACGGAGTGATCGCGATGATCCTTTTCGTAGCCTGTTGGCTGTGGATTCTGGTCCGTGGGTTCTTGCCGCGTCGACCCGTGGCCGATTGGCAGGCAGCCTTTGGACTCACCGTTGTGATGCTCTTCCCTGTGCTCGGGGTCGTTCCGTCATCAACTCTGCGGTATCACGTGACCTGGCTCTACCTTGTTGCCGCTAGCTGCATTACTGCAGAAACTGTCGCAGCGAACCGTGTCGGATGTCCCGCAGCGGCATGTGCCCCGTATGCTGCGGCGCACGTCGAGCGGTCAGTGGGAGGCCATGGAGCGGCGTGAGGAGCGATACTCCAGGACGCCCATGACAACAAGTCCGAGAACTAGACCGACGAGTACCCCCACCGCCGGGGACAGGAGCTTGTTGCTGCTCGTGGTAGTGACAGGAGCGTGTGGGTTGGGATCGGAAGGAAAGGCTTGCTGAACGATGGTTAGCTTCGGCTGTGGAAGACCGTCGAGGGAAGTGGGGACCAGATCGTTCGCCTTTTCGGTGAACGCGCGGGCGTAGGCGTTGGCGCGCTCGGTCGCCTGCTCCTGGTTTGTTCCCATCGAGTAGACGGCAATGACGGTGCCGCCTCCACCCCAGTACAGCGAGGCGGACGCCTTAAGGTCGTCTGCGGTTGTTCCGTCGTGGAGATACTTCACGGCGGTGTTGACGATGGGGTCAGGGGTCGTGAGAGCGACGTAGTTGCTCATGATCTGGCCGACGGTAGCCGATTCGACGGTGGCCTGGGCTTCGGTGCGTGGTTCGGGCAGCGTGACCATTACATGGGCGTGGGCGGCGACCGTTCCGACGGTGTCCTTGGGTGCCATGAGGAGGGAATAGCCGACGAGAAGCCCGGCGGTGACAATTAAGGTTATGAGGCCAGCGAGCCAGTGGCGCCCCAATCCCTTAAAGAATCCGAGTAGATCGATCGGCTGGCCAGGGTCGTGTGGGCTCGTTGGCTGGTGAGAGGAATCCGCAGTGGCCCCCCGCTCAATGGCGGAAGACCCAGATTGCGCGACGGTAGATTCGGAGGGAAGGCTGTTCACGTCAGTGCATGCTACACAGCGCAGCTAGGTAGACCGGTGATACCCGCGTGTTGAATTGGTTGAAAGGTGCGCGACCGCAGCGGTTTTTTCGCCATTGCCGCGTGGGGGTGGCGGGCCTTAGGTGTCCGCGCGAGTAGTCTGGCCCTGATGTAACCGGCATGAAAGGCGTCCCACATGGGTGAACCACGGATCATCGACACCGCCGACCTAGATGACGGTGTGACCATCGGCGACGGTTCGTCGATCTGGCATCTTTCCCAAGTTCGTAGCGAGGCCGTCCTCGGGCAGAACGTCGTCGTGGGCCGTGGTGCCTACATCGGCGAGGGTGTTCACGTTGGCGGCAACTGCAAGATCCAGAACTACGCACTGGTCTACGAGCCCGCGAAGCTGGAAGACGGTGTCTTCATCGGCCCAGCGGTGGTGCTGACCAACGACCATTTCCCACGCGCTATCAATCCTGACGGCTCCCTCAAATCTGTCGACGACTGGGAGCAGGTGGGTGTGACCTGCAAGCGTGGTTGCTCGGTTGGCGCCCGCTCGGTGTGCATTGCGCCCGTCACAATTGGTGAGTGGGCCACGGTGGCTGCCGGTTCCGTCGTCACTAAGGATGTCCCGGCATATGCTCTAGTGGCTGGTGTTCCGGCTCGTCGCATTAAGTGGGTGGGCCGTTCTGGGTTCCCTCTGGATCCCGACGGCGAGAATAAGTGGATCGACTCGCGCACCGGAGACCGGTTCGTCGAGGATCCTGCTACCGATACGCTGACCCTGGTTAGCGAGGGCGGGCAGGCCTGAGGCCGTCGTCCCCCAAGTACCCCCTTCGTGGGCGCCGCGGTGCCCACAGACCGGACCCCCGTCCGAACAGTTAGGAGCTTTCACATGACCGCCCAGTTCATTCCTCCCGCCAAGCCGATTCTCGGCGACGACGAGCGCAAGGCCGTCGACGAGGTCATTGCCTCCGGCATGGTTGCCCAAGGCCCCCAGGTCCACGCCTTCGAGGACGAGTTCTCCTCCCAGGTCGTCGACGGGGTTCACTGCGTCGCCGTCAACTCGGGGACCTCGGCCCTTCATATCGGCCTGCTGGCCTCGGGCATTGGTGAGGGTGACGAGGTCATCGTCCCTTCCTTCACCTTCGCCGCTACCGGCAACTCGGTGGCCCTCTCCGGCGCCAAACCAGTCTTCGCTGACGTTGACCCGGTCACGTTCACTCTTGACCCGGCTTCCATTGAGGCTTCCATCACTGACAAGACCGCCGCGATCATGCCGGTGCACCTCTACGGCCTGCCAGCCAATATGTCGGAGATCCGCGCGATCGCCGACAGGCACGACCTCAAAATCTTCGAGGACTGCGCTCAGGCCCACGCTGCCAACATCGACGGTAAACACGTTGGCACCTTTGGCACCTTCGGAGCCTTCTCCTTCTACCCGACCAAGAACATGACTTCGGGTGAAGGCGGCATGATCACCACCTCCGACCCGGAGGTCGCCCGCAAGGCCGCCATGCTCCGCAACCAGGGCATGGAGAAGCGTTACGCTAACGAGTACGTCGGTCTTAACAACCGCATGACCGATATCCACGCCGCCATCGGTCGGGTACAGCTGACCAAGCTGGCCGGCTGGACGAAGACCCGCCAGGAGAACGCGGTATTCCTGTCCCAGAACATTACTGAGGTCGTCACCCCTGCCGTGCCGGAGGGTTACGTGCACGTGTATCACCAGTACACGATCCGTCTTGAGGGAGCCACCGGCGAGGAGCGTGACCGCTTCGTCACCGCCCTCAAGGAGGAGCATCAGGTTGGCTCGGGTGTCTACTACCCGATTCCGAACCACCGTCTGCCGTCGCTGGCCCCCTACGCCCCGGGCCTGGAGCTGCCGAACACTGAGAAGGTCGCTGCGGAGTGTGTCTCGCTGCCGGTTCACCCCTCGCTGTCCCAGGCTGACCTCGAGCGCATCATCGCCGGCGTCAACGCCTGTGCGAAGGCAGGTGCCTGATGGCGAATTTGCGCGCCGGCATGGTCGGCATCGGATCGATGGGTAAGAATCACGTCCGCAACCTGCGCGCCATTGACGGCGTCGATCTGGTCGCGATCGCGGATGCCTCCGGCAAGGACCCGTTTGGGGTCTCCGGTGGCCTGCCCGTCCTTCCCGACGTCGATGCAGTCATCGAGGCGGGTGTCGACTACTGCGTCGTTGCCGCCCCGACGAAATTCCACGAGGAAATCGGCCTCAAGCTGGCCGAGGCAGGAGTCCACGCCCTCATCGAAAAGCCGCTGGCCTACGACACTGCGGCTGCGACGCGTCTGGCCGAGGCTTTCGAGAGTAAAGGTCTGGTTGGCGCGGTCGGACACATCGAGCGGTACAACCCAGCTTTGCAGTCGCTGCGCAAGCGTCTGGAGAATGGTGACCTCGGTGACCTCTACCAGGTGGCCACCCGCCGCCAGGGACCGTTCCCAGCCCGTATCGCTGATGTCGGTGTCGTCAAGGACCTCGCTAGCCACGACATTGACCTCACTGCTTGGGTCACCCAGCGTGAGTTCGAGCTGGTCGCTGCCCGCACCATGTTCAAGGCCGGACGTGATTACGAGGACATGGTTTCGGCGACTTGCCAGCTCTCCGGTGGGCTCATGAGCAACCACCTCGTCAACTGGCTGACCCCGACCAAGGAGCGTCGCACCTTCGTGACCGGCGAGAAGGGCATGTTCGTCGCGGACACCCTAACCGCCGACCTCACCTTCTACTCCAACGCCAAGGTTGCGACGGTTTGGGACGACATCGCCAATTTCCGCGGTGTCGCCGAGGGTGACGTCACCAGGTTCGCGATCCCGAAGCCCGAGCCGCTGCGTACCGAGCACGAGAACTTCCGTGATGCCGTTCTGGGTAAGGAGTCCGACATCGTGACGATGGCTCAGGGCGCCAAGGTCGTCCAGGTGTGCGAGGCGATGATCACCTCCGCCGCTACCAGCGAGTTCGTCAAGATCTCCTGATGTAACGGTCATCGTCGGGCCGGGCCGCTAAGGTCCGGCCCGACTCGTGTTCACCTCCGGTCGGTTTCCCTAGGCCCTGGAGTGGCCAGCTGCCCCACAGATAGAATGACGTCCATCTTTCGTTTCCACGATTCCCCTGACGGCTCGCCGGCCGTAACGTCATGGCGCTCAGTTGCCCCCGCTCAGTGGTTCAGCGGGGCGGCCGAGGCGGTCGTCGCATGCCTTTTCATCACCTGCACTTTCATAACGGTGGCCCAGCCCGTCTTCGACAATGGTGCATGTCAGCTGATGCTCCCGCTCTTTGCTGTAGCGGCCCTGGTGCTCGAACTATTGTGCATCCTGCGGGATCTGAGAGGGGTACCAGCGCCGCGCGAGTGGTCCCGATCCCTCACCCTCGTGACATGCAGTTTCCTGGCCCTGTTGGCATGGGCTGCGGCCTCACTCCCGTTCCACGACCATGTCATCTACGACGATTCCATGGGAATTATCCGGGATCTTCCGCTATATGCCTTAGTGATGCCCTTGGCGGAGGCGACCGTGACCCTGCTTGTGGCCATTTTCGCGTGCCGGTTGATCGCAGTGGGAAACCTAGGAAGTGCGCTGTGGCGGCTGTCGATGCTGATGGCCATCGCCAACCCGATTGATCTCGTTCGCGAGTACGTCGAAGGCAATACCACCGGGTGGCGGGTAGCTACCAGACTCGGTGGCGCCGCGATCGGGCACGTCCTTCTCATCTTGGCCCTGGCCGTGGTCGTGGATGCTGCGATACGAAACCGCCACCGGATCGTCTCCAGTATGGCTGCCGTCAGTCATCTTGCCTGCTTGGCGGCATCGGGGTCTCGTGCCGGAATCATCAGTCTGGCGTTATTTATCGTCGGGCTGGTGCTTTTCGGGCGCTCCCATCGGACGCGGAAACAGTGTGCCATCATCGCAACGTCGGCAATTGTGGCATCAGGGGTGGCCATATGGTTGGTGTCGACGGTCCGCACAGGGTCTCTCGTTGATCCGGCGCGTGCGCGAACCTGGGCATTGGCTGGACACGTCGTTTTGGATTCGCCGAGCCATTTCCTGGTGGGGACCGGCTACGGAACAATTTGGCCATGGTTCGCTGTCGAGTCCACGTTTATGCCTGAATCATCTCACGGGATGCGCCTGACTCTTTATGGTTACAGCCTTCCACACGCCCACAACCTCGTCGTCCAGGTTGTCGGTGAGCTTGGTGTCATCGGGCTTGCCCTGCTCTTGGTCTGTCTGGGGACTGTCATCGCGATATGTGTTAGGGGAATTCATGGGGGATATCCCGTCTTGTCCTTGGGCGTGCTGGCGACGATGCCGGCGTTCCTCATGGACACCTACCTCATCAAAAACTTCCCTGTGGCGCTGTTCTGGTGGATTTTCACCTTGGCGCTCTGCCGGCTGGTGACAACCGGTAGGGCGGTCATCGGGGGTGATTCGGGCCACCACGAGGACAAGCGTGCCGGATGATAAATAGCCCCTGGTCGCGCGCGAGTAGTACTCAGTACTAGCCTATCCCCGTCATTAATTCACACTTGTGACGACGCTGTTGCGATGCGATGAACACAGGTGCGACCACTTGGGCACAGGTTGGGCATTTCCCCAGGGGAGCTCCGAATCCATTGCCTTGGAGGGCTTCGTAGCGCCTAAACCATCGGAAAGGAAGGGAAAATGTCCCTTGAACCGCTTGATGCCGACGCAGAAGGCGTCGCCGCCATCACCAAAGCACGAGGCTTTCGGCCTAAGCATCTGGTGACAGGATCGTCGCGTGACGACAAGTCATTCCTGGGCCACCCCGGAGGTTTGCCGTGGATGCTCCAGGTCGAAATGTGGGAGCGGTTCTCGTGGTATGGTATGCGGGCTATCCTCGTCTACTTCATTACCGACACCTTGGCCCACGGTGGGCTGGGATTGCCGATCAACGCCGGCCAGGTTGTAATGGCTTCGTATGGTGCCGCAGTGTTGTTGATGACGATTCCTGGCGGGGTCTTTGCCGACCGCATCCTTGGACCGTGGATGTCCACCCTGTGCGGTGGCCTCATCATCATGACGGGTCACGTCATCCTGACCATTCCGCAGGTGGTGACGTCGTGGATCGGCCTCATCTGCATCGCCATTGGCACGGGCTTTATCAAGCCGAATTTATCCACGGTGGTAGGCGGTCTTTACGATGACGGCGACCCCCGCCGTGATCAGGGATTCCTGTACTTCTACATGTCGATCAATATTGGATCCCTGTTCGCGCCGGTCGTTACCGGACTGCTCAAGGATCGTTACGGCTACCACGTAGGCTTCATCGCCGCTGCCATCGGCATGGCCTTGGGCCTGATCGCATTCTTCCACGGGCGTTCCAAATTGCGTGAGTTCGCCTTCGATATCCCTAATCCGCTGGCCCCCGGCGAAGGCCGCCGGATGGTGCTCCGCGCGCTGGGCATTGCCGTCATCGGTGCCGTCCTTGCCATCGGGTTCAAAGCCCTGCTGGGGGAGTGGACCTCGGCCATCGCCTACGCCCTGTTCGCCTTTGCCTCGGTAACGGCATTGGGTTACTTCGTGACAATGTTTCGCTCCTCGAAGGTCACGAATCGTGAGCGTGGCCATTTGTGGGCATTTGTACCGTTGTGGATTGGCCAAGTGCTCTTCACCATGATCTTCGAGCAGGCGGCTGGCAAGATGGCTACCTTTGCCAAGGACAACACCGACGGACGCATCTTCGGGTCGTGGTCAGTGGAGCCCGAGCAGTACCAGACGATCAACCCGGCCGCAGTCTTGGTCCTGGCCGGCCTGCTAGGCATGTGGTTCCGGCGCAGGGAGGGGAAGTTCCCCAATACCCCACAGAAGTTCGCCATCTCGGTGTTCATCATCGGTGTAACCGCCCTCATAATGGGGTTCGGTTTCCAGAGTTGGCCAGGCGGGAACAAGCTCGCACCGTGGTGGTTCCTGGCGGTGGTCTTCGTCATTCAGACCGTTGCCGAGCTGTTCATGAATCCGATCGGTCTGTCGACCGCGACTAAACTGGCCCCGAAGAAGTTCGCATCCCAGAACATGACCTTGTGGTTGCTCGCCTCAGCCTGTGGCCAGGGCCTCGCCTCGGTGATGATCGAGCGCACCAAGAACCTAGGCGATGTGGTGTTCTACTCCGGTTTAGGAATCGTGACGATTCTCGTAGCGGTGGTGCTTTTCGTGATTGCCCCGTGGACCCAGGCAAAAATGAAGGATGTCGACTCGGTTGCCGAGGAGGGTGGCGCCTGACCCACCTCTCACCCTATTGCGAGGTCCGTCCGCGGGCGGGCCTCGTGTCTTGTCAGGGGCTTTCCCGGCGGTGTGGTAATCGGGTTTCTGGTGTCGACGGGTGCCACCCACGTGGCATGGCGTGCCGTTGTACGCCGATATGCCACAACTTGGCCCAGTGCGAAAGCTCGCCGGAACTCTCGAAGAATCGGGATTGGCTGGTTACCGTGGTTTGTGTCGCATCATTTCGGCGATAAACCCCACCTTGGGAGCACATATGACGACGTACCAGTACCTTATCGTCGGTGGCGGGATGGCCGCTGATGCTGCCGCCCGCGGTATCCGTGACATCGACAAGGAAGGGTCGATCGCCATTTTCAGCGCCGACGTCGACGCTCCATATCCTCGGCCAGCGCTGAGTAAGAAGCTGTGGACCGACCCTGAGTTCACCTGGGACCAGACCGACCTCGGCACCGTTACTGACACCGGAGCAGAACTGCGGCTTGGCACCGAGGTGCTTAGCATCGACCGCGACGCCAAGACCGTCCTGGCTACCTCCGGCCAAGTATTCGGCTACCAAAAGCTATTGCTCGTTACCGGCCTTACCCCCTCGCGCATTGATGATGACGGCGATGCCGTCCTTTACTTCCGATCCGCTCGCGACTACCAGAAACTGCGTGCCCTGGCTCAGCCCGGTCACCGGTTCGTGGTGGTCGGAGGCGGGTACATCGGTGCCGAGCTTGCCGCAGGTCTCGTCCAGCAGGGTTGCAAGGTTAGCCTCGTGACGCCTGATCCGACGCTGGGTGGTTCACAGTTCCCGGCCCAGGTAGCGTCTGAGTATCAGAAGCTTTTCGCCGATGCTGGGGTGCACTTAGTCACTGGGAAACACGTGTCCTCGGTGAGCAAGCATGAGGTCGCCGAGGTCACCCTCGATGACGGCACCATCCTCCAGGCTGACGATGTCATCGCGGGCCTGGGGGCGTCCCCGGTCACCAACCTGGCTGAGGAAGCCGGTCTTACCGTTGATGACGGGGTCGTCGTTGATGAGCAGTTGCGTACCAGCGATCCGGCCATCTGGGCCGCGGGGGACATCGCCAACTACCCGGACTCGGTGCTGGGCCGCATCCGCGTCGAGCATGTGGACAACGCCATCACGATGGGCAAGGTGGCCGGCCGCTCTATGGCGGGATCAGAAGAGCCCTACACCCATACCCCGATGATGTATTCACAAGTTTTCGGAGTGCGTTGGGAAGCCGTCGGCACCCTCGACTCCAGTCTCGAGACCACCTCGGTGAAAGTCGGTGATGGGCAGGTTGTTTACTACCTGTCCGATGGCAAGCCGGTCGGCATATTGCTGTGGAACCTTCCCGGCCGCACTGACGAGGCCGTCACAGTGTTAGCCGATCCGCCCGAAGATCTCTCAACCGCCATCAACTAACCACTAGGAGCAACCCATGGATCTCGGACTCAACGGGCGCATCGCGCTCATCACCGGCGCCGATTCAGGTATCGGCTGGCACACCGCGAAACTCCTTCTCGCCGAGGGGGCCAAAGTCGCCATCACCGACCTCGACCGTGACGAGCTCACTCAGGCTGCACGGTCTCTCGAGGCCCCCGACGGCCGTCTCATCGCCTTCCCAGCCGACGTTACCGACGCCGATTCCCTAGCGAAGCTGCACCAACAGGTGAAGGACGCGCTCGGACCGATCGACATTCTCGTCCAGTCGGCCGGTGTAACCGGGGCCCAGGGCAAGTTCCACGAGATCGATGAGGAGGGCTGGCGTTCCACCCTCGACATTGACCTCATGGGCCCGGTGCGAGTATTGCTCGAGTTCCTCGACGAGTTGCGCAGGGGCGGCTGGGGTCGCGTCGTGCTGCTGGCCTCAGAGGATGGCGTCCAGCCTTACGATGACGAGATCCCCTACTGTGCCGCCAAGGCTGGAGTATTGGCCCTAGCCAAGGGGCTGTCGCGGACCTACGCCCGCGAGGGGCTACTCGTCAACGCCGTCTCTCCGGCCTTTATCCATACTCCGATGACTGACGCCATGATGAATAAACGGTCTAAGGAGTTTGGCGTCAGCTTTGACGAGGCCATCGAGTCCTTCCTTGACGAGGAGCGCCCTTATATGGAGCTTAAGCGTCGTGGCGAGCCTGAGGAGGTGGCTGCCGTCATCGCCTTCCTCTGCTCGGACAAGGCCTCCTTCGTTAATGGATCGAACTACCGCGTCGACTCTGGGTCGGTGGCGACCTTCTGAGGTTGGTCAAGATCAATGGGGGCGTTGTCGTGATGACAGCGGCCCCATCGCGGAAGTTTGGCTAGGCGTCGAGGTCAGAAGCGACCAAGTCGGCAATCGTGTTGACGTCGACCTCGTTATCGCCGGTGACCGTCACCAGGTCACCGGCGCTGGCGCCGAGGGTCATGATGAGCAGCACGGACTTGGCATCGATTGGCTCGCCTCCCTCGATAGCGAGGGTGACGGTTGAGCCGAGCGTGGCAGCCTCCTGCGAGATGACAGCGGCGGGACGGGCATGGAGTCCGACGGAGGATCCGACCTTGACGGTTCTGCTAGTCATGATGGCGTGCCTTTCGGGGTGGTGGTGTGGATTTCAGGCGGCAGATGCGGCTTTACGCCGGGCTGAGGCCTTAAGAGCGGTTACAAGCAAGGCTGCCACAAGGGTGCCGACGACAATAGCCAGAATGAAGGCCCAAACTCGGTCAATGGCAAAGAAGATGAAGATTCCGCCGTGGGGAGCCTTAGAAGCGGCACCCAGAGCCATTGATAGAGCACCCGTGGTCGCACCTCCGACCATCATTGAGGGGATCACTCGTAGTGGATCCGCAGCCGCAAACGGGATGGCCCCCTCGGAGATGAAGGAGGCTCCCAGCAGCCAGGCAGCAGTGCCGTTCTCACGCTCGGCAGGCTGGTAGAGCTTCGGACGCAGGGTCGTCGATAGCGCCATGGCCAGCGGGGGAACCATCCCGGCAGCCATGACGGCGGCCATCACTTTGAGGGATCCGACGTTGGTGACGGCGAGGTTCGTCGTCGCGAAAAGGTAAGCCGCCTTGTTGATGGGGCCACCAAGGTCAGAGCACATCATGAGTCCCAGGATGATTCCGAGGATGACGGCCGAGGCTCCGCTCATGCCGCCGAGCCAGTTGTTGAGGGCGTTCGTCAGGGCTGCCAGCGGACGTCCTAGCACGACGTACATCAATCCACCGGCGACCAAGGACCCGATGAGCGGGATGATGACGACCGGCATGAGGCCACGCAGCCAGCGTGGCGGGTTGAGGCGGGTGAACCAGTAGGCGACGAGTCCGCCGAGCAGACCACCGACGATGGCGCCGATAAAGCCCGCCCCGGTTATCCCGGCGACAGCACCCGCTACGAAACCGGGGGCGATGCCGGGTCGGTCCGCCAGGCCGAAACCGATGTACCCAGCGAGGGCAGGTAGCAGGAAGCCGAAGGCGGCCTGCCCGACGGCGAAAAGGACCGCGCCGATGTAGGTCATGGTGGCTGATCCACCTAGAGCGTGGGCGGTTGGTGACGGCAGGTTGCTGAAGGTGTTGTGCAGGGCGATGTCCATGCCGTTCTTGGCGATCTCATAGCCGCCGAAGAGGAATCCTAGGGCGATGAGCAGACCACCTGCGGCGACGAACGGGATCATGTAGGACACGCCCGTCATAAGGGCCTGTTGGATGCGCTTACCCCAACCAAGGTGAGATTCGGCCTGCTCGGGCTCCTGCTGTTCACTGTGGCCAGCGGGGACCCGATGAGCGTGCGGGTCCTTCGAGGCCGCGACGGCCTCAGAGACCATCTTCTCGGGCTCGTTGACGGCCCGCTTAACCCCGGATTCAATGAGCGGCTTGCCGGTGAAACGCTCCCGGCCCTTGACGCCGACGTCGGTGGCAAAGATAACAGCGTCGGCAGTCTCGATGTCGGCGGCGCTGAGGGGTTCGGTGGTGGTGGATCCTTGGGCCTCGACTTTGACGTCAATACCCATCTTCTTTCCAGCGGCTGTCAGATAGTCAGCTGCCATGTAGGTGTGGGCGATGCCGGTGGGACAGGCCGTGATGGCGACGATGTGGGTCGTGTCGGTGGCAGCGTTGGTCACCCCGGTATGCGGCGGAGCAGGGGCGGTGGTTGCAGACGCGGTCGAGGTAGCCTTTTTCTCTGACTCGACGACCCCGCTGATGAGGTCGACGACGGTCTGAGCGTCGGGGGCTTGACGCAACTGCTCGACGAATTCAGGCTTGACGAGGGCGCGAGCCAGCTTGGTAAGAAGCTTCATATGGTCGGCGCCCCCATCTTCGGAGGCTGCAATCATAAAGACCAGGTCAGCTGGGCCGTCAGGTCCATTGAAGTCGACGGCGGGGGATAGCCGAGCGAATCCCAGCGAGGGCTGGGACACTGCGGCTGAGCGGCAATGGGGGATAGCGAACCCTCCAGGCATACCGGTTGGGCTCTTGGACTCGCGGTCCAGCGCGTCATGGGTGAGGCCGTCAGCGTCGGCGCGTCCAGCGGCGGCAATGATTCTGGCGACCGAGGAGATGACCTCGGCCTTGGTCGAGCCGAGGTTGGCGTCAAGTGATACCAGTTCTGGGGTGATGAGAGGGGCGTTCATCGGTTCTCCTTATAGGTGGGTGAGGCTGACGCGGATGGCGTCGGCCTGAGACGGGACTGGCATAGTTGATCCTGGAAGGGCTGCGGCTGCTGTGCCCCAGGCAACGGCGGCGCGCAGACAGTTCTTGGGCTGGTCGCCGCGAGTGCGCGCCAGCAGGAATCCCGCGAGGGAGGAGTCTCCGGCGCCGACAGTCGATTTCACTTCGACCGGTTCTGGCCACGCGTGCCAGGCGTCGTGTTCGGTGATGAGCAGAGCGCCAGCCCCGCCCAAAGTGACGATCACCTCGCCGATGCCGTGCAGACCCCGGGCGGCGGCGACAATATCGTCGAATTGTCCCTGCTTGGCGGCAGACTCGAGGGAGTCGCCGTCGGCTCCGCAGAGCTGGCCGAGCTCGACGGAGTTCGGCTTGACGAGGTCGGGGGCAAGGTCGGGGAGGCGAGCTGCCAGTTCCTTGAGGGGCTGATCGGAGGTGTCGACGGCGACCTTGCGGCCGGCGTCATGGAGACGGCCGGTCATGGTGGCATACCAATGTGTGGGTACGCCCGGGGGCAGAGATCCTGACAGGACGACCCACTGCGCGCCGGATGACCTCTCGATGGCGGCCTTCTCGACGGCATTCAGCTCCTCGGGGTTGAGGTAGGCCCCGGGCTGGTTGATCTTGGTTGTGGTGCCGTCGGGCTCGGTGATGGTGAGGTTGGCCCTTACCGCCGCTGCAATGGGCACAGCTAGGTGCGGGATATCGTCGTGGTTTAGGCCGAGAGTAAGGCGATCCTCAGCTCCGGCTGGCACTATGGCGCAGGTGTCAATTCCGGCACCTTGAAGGACTCGGGAGATGTTGACCCCTTTACCGGCGGCAACCTCATTGGAACTGCCTAATCGGTTCACCTGGCCGCGCTGCAGCGGCTCAGCTATGGGCGCTGTGCGGTCGATGCTCGGGTTGAGCGTGACGGTGACGATCACGTGGACTCCTTCGTCGCGTTGCCCAACGGTCTTGCGGGTTTGAGAGCACCATCGGTGTTGGACTGTGTGACACTTTAGACCACAAGTACAGGGGAAAAGACATGAACACACTAATTCAGACATTTATGGTGTGGGTTCCTCTGGATGAGGGCTGGCGCGGGTGACTCAGACATCGGTGTGGTAATCCGGGTTATGACGGTCGCCCCTGCCATGGACGGTGGTTGTTGGTGCGGTTGTCACCCAGATTTCCACACTGTGCGATGGAACCTCTCGAGGCGATGTTCACGGGGTCCGGTGTGGGGCTGCCCCGTGGTGGCAAACGGGCCTGTGACGCCGGCGAGCCGCGATCGATATCAGGCGATAACGATTTCGATGCCGGTTTTGTGCAGCATCTCGACTTGGTGAGAGGTCACCCCAGAGTCGGTGATGATGACATCAACGTCGCTTAGTTCTGCGAACCTCATTGTCGATTCCGCGCCCATCTTCCGGGAGTCGGCCAGAACCACGACGTGATGGGCACTCGCTATCATTGCCGCTTTGGTTGCAACCTCGTCGGCGTCGGGAGTGGATAGGCCGTGCGCCGGGGAAATGCCGTTGGTGCCCATGAACGCGACGTCGACGCGGAGTCGTGAAATGGCGTCGACGTTACCGACGGTGGCCTGGGTGGTGGGGCGCAGCCGTCCTCCTAGCAGGTGGACGTCACAGTTGCTGTGGGTAGCCACCGTACTGGCGATAGGTGATGAGTTCGTAAAAACAGTGAATCGCCTTGCAGATGGCATGATTGACGCTAACCGACCGGTCGTCGACCCGGCGTCGAGGATGATTGACCCCATGTCGCTAGGTAGATGGGCTAGCGCGGCCCGAGCGATTTGTTCCTTCTGTGTCACGGCTGAGGAGTCCCGAGTGTCGAGGGGCTGGTCGCCCAGCAAGTCGAACTCGATCGGGATGGCGCCACCATGCACTCGCCGCAGCATCTTTTGATTGCACAACTGGTCGAGGTCACGGCGGATGGTCTCGGGGACGACTCCCAGCGCAGTAGATGCCTCGGCGACCGATATCCGACCAGTCTCGCGGGCAATATCGATCAGCCACTTGTGTCTTTCAGCGGGATACATGGGCCCTCCTTGGAGAATTCCATATCGACGCAACCGCAGACTGCGGAAGGCCTTGTCGGGGCCTAGTGTGAGCATCTTTGCGATGGCGTGAGCATAACACGGACTCGTCTGGGTGCCGTGCCCGGATAGACTGACGGGGTATCCGCGTATTCCAAGGAGTTCAGGAATGAAAATTGCCGTCGTCGCCATGGGTAAGATCGGGCTTCCCCTGGCCGTGCAGTTCGCCGAGAAGGGCCATGACGTCATCGGCGTCGACGTGCAACAGCGCGTCGTGGACGAGATCAACAAGGGTAACGAGCCCTTCCCCGGTGAGGCTTTTCTCGACGAGAAGTTGAAAAAGCTCGTCCCGGCAGGCAGGCTCACCGCCACCACCGATTACTCCAAGGCCATCCCCGGCGCAGACGCGATTGTTCTCGTCGTCCCGCTCTTCGTTAACGACGAGACCTGGGAGCCGGACTTTGGCTGGATGGAAGACGCCACCAAGTCGCTGGCCGAGCATCTAACCCCCGATACCCTCATTTCCTACGAGACCACTCTGCCGGTCGGCACCACCCGCAATCGCTGGAAGCCCATGATCGAGGAGATCTCCGGCTTGACCGAGGGCAAGGACTTCCACCTAGTCTTTTCTCCGGAACGCGTTCTCACTGGTCGCGTCTTCGCTGACCTGCGCCGTTACCCAAAGCTCGTCGGTGGCTTGAATGACGAGGGCACTGCCAAAGGCATCGAGTTCTACCAACAGGTTCTCGACTTCGACGACCGCGACGACCTTCCACGCGCCAACGGCGTCTGGGACATGGGCACCGCCGAGGCTGCCGAGATGGCCAAGCTCGCCGAGACCACCTACCGTGACGTCAACATCGGCCTGGCCAACCAGTTTGGTAAGTACGCTGCGGCCAACGGTATTGACGTTTACAAGGTTATTGACGCCTGCAACTCGCAGCCTTACTCCCACATCCACCGGCCTGGTATCGCCGTTGGCGGTCACTGCATCCCCGTCTACCCGCGCCTCTACCTGTGGACCGACCCGGACGCCACTATCGTTCGCACCGCTCGTGAAGCCAACATGACGATGCCGCAGTACTGCGTCGATCAGGCTGCCTCGGTACTCGGTGACCTGTCCGGCAAGAAGGTTGTCGTCCTCGGCGCGTCCTACCGAGGCAAGGTTCAGGAAACTGCTTTCTCCGGTGTCTTCCAGACTGTTGACATCCTTGCCAAGGCTGGCGCCGACGTCAGCGTCCACGATCCGATGTTCACCGACGAGGAGCTCGGCAAGTTCGGCTTCAAGGCGTATCACATGGGCGAGCCTGTCGACGGCGCCCTGCTTCAGGCAGACCACCCTGAGTACGCCGAACTGGCCCCGGCCGACCTGCCAGGTATTAAGGTGCTCGTCGATGGTCGTCACGTCGTCAATCCGGCCGCGTGGGGAGACGTCGAGGTCATCGTCGTTGGTGACGGAGAGGCCTGAGCACCCCGGCAGCTTCCTCAGCAGGACTGTCGAGGGGCTGCTGGTGCTGTTACCCTCAGCAGCCCTTTTGGGCCCCTGGGTTGGCGTTGGGGGCGTATTTGGCTACCGCATCCTGGTGGTGCTGCTAGCCGGGTGCGCATTGACGGGATGGATTCGCCCCGTGCAGGTGCGACGATTCAGCTGCGCAGCCTGCGCCATCGTGATTATTGCGGTGGCGTGGGCCGTGATCGGCACGGTAGGCGCCATTCGGTTGGGCACGTCTCGGGATCTCTCGAGCCTGATGGGGGCCGGTCTAGCCTTGGCGGGGGCATGGTCGGTGGCGAGACTCATGTCAGACGGATACCTGCGCCGTGAGCGTGCTCTGCGCGGCGTTGCGATCGGGTGGGCAGTTGCGGTCTGGATGGGGGTGCCGCTGGCCGTCTGGGAAATCCTGACCGCCCGACACTTGGGCACTTATACCGATGGGGCATGGCGGAACCATTTGGGGCTTTACCGTCAGCCGGCAACATGGCTCACTAACCCCAACCTCTACGCGGTATTCCTGGCCGTAGGCTCCCTGTGGGTCGGTGTGATTGGCGTACGAAGCGCTGCCCGGTGGGTGCGGATCGCAGCCGTGGTCACGACAGCGGTCGGTTTGGGTCTGTTATTTGCGACAGACGGTCGCGTGGTCTACGCGGCGCTGCTGTTGGCTGTCTTGGTGCGGTTGTGGGCGGTTCGACGATGGCGATGGGTGCTACTTGGTGTGGTCGTGGGCGGCGCTGTGGTAATCGTGGTGACACACCTCCCCCAAGCTGAGTTGACATGGCACAGGTTCATCGGTGTGGTGACTCACCACAACAACGAGGGCCCATCCTCCTTCGCGGTGAGGACTACGTTGTTGGCTTGGGGTCTTGCGCTCGTCGTGGACCACCCTCTGCTAGGGGCAGGTCCGGGAGGGTACCGGGCCAGTATCCTGGCTATGCCACGGCGATGGTTTCCGCATGGCAAGACCGATCCCCATAATGGAGTCCTGGAGATCGCCTCCCAATACGGTTTAGTCGTCACTGCCCTCTTGGCAGTTTGTTGGTGCGTGGCCATTGGTCGATGCTGGCGGTTACGACGATGGTGGGGGGCGGCTTTCATTACTGCGATGCCGCTGCTCTCCTTGGCCAATAGTACCTACTTGGTACAGTCGGTGAGCCAGCTTGGGTGGCTAGTGTGTGTCCTAGTAGCGAGTTTGTCCCGTCAGGAAACGCGTCGTAGTTGACTAATCCCCGCCGGTCGCGATGTGGGTCACGGTAGAGTGGAGGGATACCGGCGCCTTGAGGGGGAAATGGGTATCCGTGTGCAGCGCGGTATGAAAGGGGGAGGTGTGCGAGTACTTATCGTCAGTGCGGCATTGTCCATCCACACCGTTCGATGGGTCAATGGACTGGTCAAGCGAGGTCACGAGGTTCACCTGGCTTCAGTTCACCCGGTGGGTCGTCACTCCATTGATCCCCGAGTTCAGATCCATTTGGCCCCCCATAGCGGAAAGGCAAAATACGTCGTCAATGCCGGCTGGCTGCGCTCGGTGGCGGTCAAGGTGCAACCTGACATCGTCAACGTGCACTATGCGACCGGTTATGGTCTGCTTACTCGTCTCGCCCATATCGGTGCTCCGACTCTGCTTTCGGTGTGGGGAAGTGACGTCTACGATTCCCCCCGCGCAAACCCCTTTATGTGTCACATAGTCCAATCCAATCTGGCCTCGGCTACTCGGATCGCGTCAACAAGCCACTGCATGGCGCGTGTCACCCGTGGTCTGACGGACAAACCCATATCCATCACCCCCTTCGGCGTCGATACGGAAACCCTCACGCCCCCTGATGAGCGGCGTGACGCGAATGATGGTGACGGAGTGGTGCAAATCGGGACTATCAAGGCCCTCCACTCCAAGTACGGGATCGGCGAACTCATCCGCGCTTTCAGTCGGGTTCATGACGAGCGGCCCAATACCGTCCTTCGTATCTGGGGTGATGGCCCAGACGAGAACCCCCTCAAAGTCTTGGCTCGCCGCCTCGTCCCGGATAACTCAGTGGAATTCTGTGGGGCCATTGATCACTCTGGCGTCAGAGATGCTTTGGGGAGTTCGGACATCTTTGCCGCATTGTCGACCCTGGACTCGGAGTCCTTCGGGGTGGCGATCATTGAGGCGGGGGCTTGTGGGCTCCCAGTAGTTGTCAGCGATGTGGATGGTCCGGCGGAGGTTGTCGAGAACGGTGTTACCGGCCTGATCGTCCCCCGTGGTGACGTCATTACCAGCGCTGCTGCACTGATGCGGTTGGTTGATGATGCCGAGTTGCGTCGGCGCATGGGCGGGGCTGGTCGCGACCACGTCGTCGAGACGTATTCGTGGGGGCATAGCCTCGATCTCATGGAGCAGGCGTATCGAGAGACCATCGATGATGCGGCGCGCCAGCGTCGTTCGGGTCGTCACGGCGGGTAGCGGAAGGTAGAGTGCCAGCGGTGCGCCCAGTCCCCGATTCGGGCGCTGTCATGTGGCCTCGGGGAGAGGCTGACCATCTCATCGAGAGGATTGCGTCGTGCGCGTCGTGAGCATCGTCGGGGCTCGTCCCCAGTTCGTGAAGTTGGCCCCGGTGGCCAAAGCTTTCTCGGCCGAGGGGATCGACCACAAGATCATCCACACCGGGCAGCACTACGACGTCAACATGTCTGACTCTTTTTTCATCGAACTCGGGATCCCGAACCCGGACCTGCATCTCGGTGTAGGTGGTGGCTCCCACGGCGTGATGACTGGTCGGATGCTTGAGCAGCTCGATCCGGTGTTTGAGGAGATGGACCCAGATTGGGTGCTTGTTTATGGCGACACCAACTCGACCATTGCTGGCACGCTCTCGGCGGTCAAGATGCACCTGCCTGTGGCCCATTTGGAGGCTGGTTTACGCTCCTTCAACCGCCGCATGCCCGAGGAGCATAACCGCGTCCTCACGGACCACGCTGCCGACCTGTGTCTTGCCCCAACCAAGGTGGCCATGGATCATCTTGCCGAGGAGGGGCTGGCCTCCCGTACGGTTCTCGTCGGGGACGTCATGACCGACGTGTGCCTGCAGGTGCGCGATTCCGTCCTCGCCAATCCGCGCCCGGTGCCCGGAGTCGAGGAGGGTGAGGGGTACGTCATGGCGACGATCCACCGTGCCGACAACACTGACGACCCCGAGCGCCTGGCCCACATCCTTGACGCCCTCGGGAGCCTGGATTGCAAGGTCATCTTGCCGGTGCATCCGCGTCTGCGCGCCCGTGCCGAGGCCGACGGCATCACCATCGCCCGAGGCAACCTCACTACCATCGACCCGTTGGCCTACCCCGACATGGTCAACGCCGTCATCAACGCCGCTGGCGTCGTCACCGACTCGGGTGGCTTGCAGAAAGAAGCCTTCTTACTCGGCACCATCTGCACGACGGTGCGTACCGAGACCGAGTGGGTGGAGACCGTCGAGAACGGCTGGAACGTACTCGATCCTGACGCCGAGCGCCTGGGCGAGTACGCCACGCGTCCACAGCCTAAGGGCGATCCGGGGCATCCTTACGGTGACGGCAAGGCCGCTCGCAGCGTCGCCGCAGTGTTGTTGAAAGCCGGCGAGCGAGACCGCTCCTGATGGCGAATTCCTCCCGGACCGGCAGGGTCGTCTCCCTTTCGACAGTTCATCACGGCCACGACAACCGGGTCTTCAACAAGGAAGCCAAGGCGCTTGTTGCGGCCGGTCATGACTACCACCTCGTCATTTCCGCCGATCATGACGGGATTGACCAAGGGGTCCCTGTCATCGCTCTGCACCGCGAGGAAGGCCGGATCCGCCGACTTGCCGTCAGTCAGTGGGAGGCATGGCGTCACCTGCAAGCCCTCCAGCCGGAGGTGTTGCATATTCACGACCCGGAACTCATTCCGCTAGCACTGGCGTGGCGTCGGCGACACCACTGTAAGGTGATTTACGATGCTCACGAGGACCTCATCGGCCAGGTCGACACTAAGCCATACCTGGGCGTGGTGACGCGGCCGCTGGCCAGAATGGCCGCTCGCGGGCTCGTGGGGTTGGCCGAGCGTAGCGCCGACGCCGTCGTTGCTGCCACGCCGACCGTGGCAGAGAGGTTTCACCACGCCCAGGTGGCCGTAGTGCGCAATTACCCGTGGCTGGGCAACTACGATGCAGCGCCGACCCCGGTGTCCGGGCGTCTGGCGTACGTTGGGGACCTGTCAGAGGAGCGCAAGCTTTCCTTCATGATCGAGGTGACGCGCAAGGTCCGCCAGCAGGTGCCACAAGCGCATTTGGTGCTTGCAGGACGGGTGTTGCCGCGCTGTCAAGAGACAGTAGAGCGTGCTGTGGTGGAAGGGTTCGTGGAACATCTCGGGCTGGTGGCTCCTACTGAGGTGCCGCAGGTGTTAGCTAGCGCGGAGGTGGGGCTGGTTTTCCTCAAACCGCTGCCGAATTATGTGGCGTCGTTGCCGACGAAGCTGTTCGAGTATATGGCTTCCCGAGTGCCGTTTGCGGCCTCAGACTTTCCGGCCTGGCGCGAGATGTTCGACGGTTACGGGGCTGGGGTCTTTGTGGATACCGAGGACACTGCCGCTACGGCGAATACCCTGAGCGAGCTGTTGGCTGACCCGCAGCGGTGCCGGGAGATGGGCAGTGCCGGGCGGCGGGCGATTGAGTCGGGGCTCAACTTCGAGTCTCAGGCTAAGGCCTTGACTGATCTGGTAGCCGGTCTGCTCGCGGGCTGATTGCCGGTTTCGGACCTGGGCCAACGACTGGTGGCATCCCCGCCGCTGACCTTCCCGGCTTTTGCTTGCCATCGTTACCAGCATCCTCCGTGCGTCTAGCCCCAGCTTCTTTACACATAGCTTCCCCTCTTGACTTAGTACTCTGCTACCACTTTCCACTCGATACACAGCCTCCCCTTTCTCCAGCTTCCGTGTGGTGATCGGGATAATAATCGGTCCCAGAGCCATTCCCGGTGGTAGGTGCCGGGGTCACGAGATGATTTTCCACAGGCTGGTTGAGTACCGTGACTGGGGTTATCCACAGAACCGAAAATAGTTGGCGGAAATCAGCTCTTCCGACGACAACTTTTGGCATGAGGAATCTTGGAGAACAACTCGACCGACGCGGCGTTGCCCGTATCCACCGGCACAGCTTTGTCCGAGGCCAGGCTGACCGGGCGGTAACTCGAGGGGACGCCGTCCGCATCCTGCCGGGGGTTGTCGTCGTGACCGCTCTGGCCCGAGACCCGAGGATCATTATCCGGGCGTTATTGCTGTGGCACCGTGACGTTGTGCTAGTCGGAAAGGCTGCCCTCATCATGCTCGGGATGAAAGCCCCGGGTACACACCGGCCCATGGACTTCCATGGCGTTAACGAGGTGGAAGCTTTCTCCACAACTCGTCGTCTCACTCGTCCGAGAATTCGGGTGCATCGGTGGCATATGCCTCACCCGTTTATTACCGAGCGGGAGCAAGTCCGCATCGCCGCTGCTGAAGTGTCGGTTCTCATACTGGCCATTCAGGGCGAGTGGGAATGGGTGTGTGAGGCCCTCCGGCAACGAGTCGTGACGCCCGAGTCATGCCGACAAACTCGTAAGAGCCTTACAGGCCGGTATCCCAAGGCCAAGGTTGATGCTGCTGTGGCGGATATTTGTCTGGCCGCGTGGTCGATTCCAGAGCTAGAGATGGGTAGGGTGCTGCGTGCTACTGGGATCACGGGGCACAAACCGAATCACAAGGTTCGTGTGGGTGAGCACTACTACTACCTGGACCAGGCTTTCGAGGCTGAGAAGGTTGCTTTGGAAATCGATGGCGGATCAGTACATGGGACTATCGACGGGTTTGAGGCGACTATGATGCGCTCAGCGCATTTGGATCGTCACGGTTGGAAGGTGCTTCACGTCACCCCAACGATGCTCCGTGAGAACCCGAGGTTTGTCCTGGACTGGCTTGCTTCCCACCTTCACCGGCGTCATCGACCCAAAACAATGTTCACCGAGTCCGTTCTGCGATGGATCATGAACGGCGCCTCAGTTTGAGGGGCGCCGCCTAACACATGATTTACGTGTTGGAACAAGACCTGACTCTGGCCTGTCCTCTGTATTCCCCCTGACCTGCTGTGGAAATCAGGGTGATGATCAACCCAGCTGCAACTTCACGAAGCATGGCCGACATACAGATACCCGATTGCCACAGGACATGAGAAGATCTCGGGGAGAATAGCGCAGAGCCAGCTAGGTCAAACCAGGAAGCGGTGGGGTCTGGCCCCTTTCCGGGAGCCCCGACGGGTGGCGCCACCGTGAATCGATGATTGTGCTGCTCCCCCGGTCACGTCTCACTACGGTGAACGGTGGGGCGACACTCTCGCATCAGCCCACCGAATCGTCACTGATAGCGAATTGTCACTTGTAGGAGTAGAAATCCGGAGCTGTTGACACTCGCCCGGTGCCACCCATCGGGGTCGCGTGGCCATCAGCTCGCGGATCGCGGCGTTGGGTCACTCGGCCTCCGGAGGGTTTGCGCTGAGCGAGATTCTCGAACAAGGACGGATCTTGAGAACCCGTCTTCTTGTCTTTCGGGCCCTTGCGCAGAGCCACTAGCGCGATCCCGACCATGGCGACAACGGCCACCGTGACGGCAATCAAGGTGCCCTTGTCGATCTCTTCAGGGTTGGTTTCGGTTCTTCTCATGCTCCTCACTTCTTCCCGTCGATGGGCTTGGCGCCCTTCTCATCATCGTCGCGAAGGGCATTCTTGTTCATGTCCTCTTTACCCTCCTCGGTGAGGACATCGCCAACGATGGCTCCGGCCTCGCGGTGGAAGGCGATGTAGCGGGCGCCGAGGTTAATCATGGCCTGCAGACGGTTGCGTCCGCCTAGCAGGGTGTAGATGTGCACAGTGACCCACGTCAGCCATGCACCTATCCCGGTGAACTTGAGTTTCTCGGACAGCTGGACTACGGCTGAGTTGCGGCCGATCGTCGCCATGGTGCCCTTGTCGTTGTACTCGAACTTCTCCAGCGGCTCGCCGAGTTCGAGGTGAATGATCTGGCGAGCAACGCACTCACCACCCTGGATGGCGGGCTGGGCGAGCTGGGGCGTGGGATCCTCGGTGTTGATGGCACCGTCGCCAACAGCGAAGACGCGATCCTGGCCGTTGACGAGGAGGGTGCCGTTGGTGGCGATGCGGCCACCGTGGCCCTGCTCAAATCCCCAATTCGCAACGGACTCGTGGGCGCCGACGCCGGCGGCCCAGATGACCATGTCGGCCGGGAGGGTCTGGCCATCCTTGAGGAGCACGGAGTCGTCGCGTACTTCGGCGATAGCGGTTTTGGTGCGCACGTCCACGCCGCGCTTCTGTAGCTGACGGCGAGTGTAGTGGCGCAGCGCCGGGTCGAAAGGCATAAGGAGGTGGTCGGCCATTTCGACGAGGGTCACGTGGACTCGGTCGGTGGACACATTCGGGAAGATCGCCGGGATGCCGATGGACTTCATCTCGGCGAGAGTGCCGGCCATCTCAACGCCGGTCGGACCGCCACCAACGATGATGACATCGACGGTCTTGTCACGCTGGGTGTCGAGATCCTCAAGATAGGTGAAGATGGCGTCGCGAGCGCGCAGCGAGGAGGCACGGGTGTAGATGGTGTACGAATTCTCGGCGGCGCCAGGGGTCCCGAAGAAGTTGGCCCCCACACCTTGAGATAGGACGAGGTAGTCGTAGGGGAGCGGGTCGCCGTTGTCGACCTCGACAATCCGGTTTTCGGTGTCGATGCCAGTCACGGAAGCACGACGGAAGTGGGTGCCAGGACCGTTTTGGGCAGCAAAGGAGCGAAGTCGGTAGGTGACATCACCAGGGTTGAGACCACCGGTTGCAACCTGGTACAGCAGCGGCTGGAATGTGGTGTAAGGGTTGCGGTCGATGAGGGTGACGTCGCACCCTGCTTCGGCAGTCTTCTCAGCAGCAGCCAAACCGCCGAATCCGGCGCCGACGATGACTACCCGAGGCTTGGAGTCTGCCAGAACCGGTTTGCGACCCAGTCCCGGCAGACCGATGTCCGACAACAGAGCATTGATGTCCATCTGATCCTCCGAATGATGTTGTAATGTGACAATCCTCCCAAAGATGTGTGGTAACTCGCAATGAATTAGGTCTCATTAAAGGGTATGGAAGGGGCACTTCCGCTTCCAGCGTGACAGGCTGGGGTCATGCCACACCTCCACATTCAGCCGCACGGACATGACGTGACGATCAGTGCATGGATTCTCAGACAATTTCCGTCTGACGGCCCGCATCGTCGGCAGTGGAAAGCACTAGTGCACAAGCACCGCAAGATGAACCTGTGGATTCAGCCGGGGGGACACATCGAACATACCGAGAATCCCTGGCAGGCTCTGACACACGAACTCCATGAGGAGACGGGCTACCACGTCGACCAATTGAGTGTTTTGCAGCCCTGGAACCGGCTGCCCGATGGTGTGCACGACCTCATGCACCCCACCCCGGTGCTCCTCAACACCCATAGCCCTTATCCGGGCCATTTCCACTCCGACATTGTCATGGCTATGGTCGCCTATGGTGATCCGGCGGAGAAACCGCGTCCAGGGGAGTCTCAGGAGCTGCAATGGGTCAGCCCAGACGAATTTGCCACGCTTCCGGGCGCCGAACCTGACGCTGTCATGATCATGACGATGATCGTTGAGAGGGTGGCTGACTCGTGGCTGCAGATTCCTGCGACGCAGTGGTCACTGGCTGACGCTCCCGCTGAGGCGATGACCGATCGTTCCGTTGCCGAGGCCACCGCCCCTGATCCCCTCGATGACAGGGAGACGCTGGGGTGGGGGACCGCTCAGTGACGTGGGACTGTAGCCCAGACCTTGCAAGAGTGGGGGCTGGCCATCCGGTTGCCGCATACCGTGACGAGATCACCACGGTTTTACACCGTGGACGAGCGATCATCATTGCGCCGCCGGGCACCGGTAAGACAACATTCGTCCCACCCCTGGTGGCCTCGAGGTGTTCTGGCCGGGTTATCGTCACCCAGCCACGCCGAGTGGCAGCGAGGGCCGCTGCTCGCCGACTTGCCACACTGACCGGAACCCACCCTGGAGAATTCGCCTCACACACCGTGCGCGGCGAGTCGACGATGACCCGCGACACCAAGGTAGAGTTCGTCACCACCGGGGTGTTGCTGCGCCGCCTACTTAACGACCCCGACCTGACTGGGGTGGATGCCGTCATCCTCGACGAGATCCACGAGCGTCACCTCGACGCTGACCTTGTCGTGGCAATGGTGTGCGAGGTCGCCCAATTGCGCGACGATCTGATCATTGTCGCGATGTCGGCGACCGTTGACAGTTCTGGGTGGGCGACCCTTCTCGGTGGCGCTGAGCCAGCCCCAGTCGTCGAGGTGGCCTCCGCTTTGCACGAACTCGAGGTGGAGTGGGCACCGGCGGCTGGTACCGCTGTGGAATCTTGGGGAGTGAGTCGCGAATTTCTCGGCCATCTTGGCACCGTGACCGTTAACGCGCTTAATCACCACACCGAAGGCTCGGCACTTGTTTTTGTTCCGGGTGCTCGCGAGGTCGACCACGTTGTTACGGATCTGCGTTCCCGCCTCTCTGAGACGTGCATCGAGGTGGTCGGGTTGTCCGGGTCGATGTCGACACGAGAACAGGACCACGCCTTGTCAGATCCGGGGAACGTGCGTCGCGTCATCGTCTCGACGGCTGCCGCGGAATCTTCCTTGACGGTACCTGGCGTGAGGCTTGTCGTCGATTCCGGGCTGTCCCGGGAACCGAGACTTGATCGTGGTCGAGACATGACGGGTCTAGTGACGGTCCGGGAATCCCGCGCCTCAGCGGTGCAGCGGGCCGGACGTGCAGCTCGTCTGGGCCCGGGGGTGGCAGTGCGCTGCCTGTGTGCCCAGGACTGGGCGGCTATGGACGCCGACCCTGCTCCCGAGGTCGACCACGCCGACCTTGTGGCACCCCTGCTGTCCTTAGCGATGTGGGGCTCTCCTCGTGGCGAGGGGATGGCACTGCCAACACCATTGCCACAAGATCGGGTGGCGGCGGCCGAAGCAGAATTGCGAGATCTGGGGGGCCGTCGACGCGGAGGGGCGAATCACGGCCAGGGGACGTTATCTTGCCACGTTTCCCCTGGATCCGCGTCTGGCAAGGGCTTTGACCGACAGTGCCGCCATCGTCGGTTCGCGCCGCTGTGCTGAGATAGCCGCCATGCTTGGTCTGGATGACGGTCAGGTCGACCTCGTCGGGCAATGGCGTCAGTTGCGGTCCGAGCGACACCCACAGGCCACGATGTGGCGCCGCGAAGCTGATCGGCTGGCTCGACTTATTGGCGAAGTTCCCCTACCGGCATTACCGATGACGATGCTGTCGCCACCGTCATCTCCCTCGCCCGCCCGGGATGGATCGCTCGCAGCCGAGGGGAGGGCGCCACGTCATATTTGCTGGCCTGCGGCACGGGGGTAGAACTGCCTCGTCATTGCCCGCCAGAGTTGCTTGACCAGTCGTGGCTAGCGGTGGCACGTACCTCTCGCGTTACCAACGGTGCCCTCATTCGGGCCGCTGCCCCGCTCTCGGAGTCGGCTGCCCTGGATTCCGGTGCGACGATGCTGACGAACGACACGACGGTGACCTGGGACGGTCGGGAAGTACGGGGTAGGCGGGTGTCGCGGCTCGGTGCCATCGAGTTATCGTCGACCCCAGTTCGCCCGGACCCGGTGCAGGCACGCCACGCGGTCCTAGATGCGGTGCAGTCGCGGGGGCTCGATGCGGTGGGATGGACGAAGAACGGTGAAGCTCTGCGACGCCGTCTCGCCCTCGCCCATCGGATACTTGGCGATCCCTGGCCCGATGTCAGTGAGGAGGCCCTGCTAGCGCGCGCCGAGGAGTGGCTTGACTTCGACGCGCTGGCGGCAGGACGGGGAAGTGACGCAACTTCGGGTTTGCGGGGGCTGCTGGGTTGGCAAGAGTCCGCGCGTTTCGACGAGGTCGACCCCGAGACCATCACTGTCCCGAGCGGATCGCGGATCCGCGTCGACTACCCCGAGCCTGACAGCGACACCTTCCCGGTTCTTGCAGTCAAACTCCAGGAGTGTTTTGGCTGGACCGACGGCCCGACGGTTTGTGATGGCCAGGTGAGGGTGGTCCTCCATCTGCTATCTCCAGCTCGGCGACCATTGGCCGTCACTGACGACCTGGCGAGTTTCTGGGCCAATGTGTATCCCACGGTGAGAGCTGAGAACCGTGGACGCTACTCCAAACACCCCTGGCCGGAGGACCCCATGACGGCGATCCCTACCAAGCGCACCAACCGTTCTTTGTAGGTGGACTGACGTGGCGTCGTTTGGGGCTGGGCGCGTGTGGTGAATTGGTTTTCGATGTCATGAACAACCACCTGGAGAGGTTCTCAGGTAGTTCATGACCATGATTGCCACAGATGGTCCGAGGACATCGAGTGCCTTCGGGCGGTGGTTCGACGCGGGTGGTGGACTCCCGACCCCGTGGCTATGATCGGGGACAACGACAGGGGAGCATCGTTGGATGCTGAGAGTGGGCACCGCCCAGACCCTCGAACCTGAACCGGTTAGGACCGGCGTAGGGAGTCGGGCTCTTCGCGCTTTCGCGCCCCTTCCGAATGAGCGGAAGGACTTCCATGACCAATAATAACCTCGCCGTGCGGTACCGCACCATCGACATCGTCACCCCGGTGATGATTGCCGTGGCATTTGGCGTCATCTTCCTCGGCTACGGAGCGGTATATAGCTTCCTCAAGCCGCTCACCTCGGTATATCTACCCGTCGAGGGCATCCTTTCCGGCATCTGGTTTCTGCCAGCACTTCTTGCCGGACTCATCGTCCGTAAACCCGGCGCAGCCTTACTCTCCGAGATTCTGGCAGCCTCCATCGAGGCGGCTCTTGGCGGCCAGTGGGGAGCTGGCACCATCATCTCCGGTGTCATTCAAGGTCTGCCGATGGAACTGTGCTTATTAGTCGTCGCCTACCGCAAGGCCGGTCCAAAGCTCGCCATGGTGGCCGGAGCTCTCACCGGTGTCGCCGAAGGTATCTACGAGCGCATCTCCTACTACCCAATGTTCCGCTTCGGCGACACCATCGTCTACTTCATTTTCATGGTCGCTTCTGGGGCGCTGCTCGGCGGCTTAGTGGCGTCAGGCATCGTCCGCGGCCTCGCGGCTGCTGGCGCCCTCAACCCCTTCGCGGTTTCTCGCGAGCTGCGAGGTGGGAAGTCAACCCGGAGTACAACATCAGCTCGGAACCTGTCATGACTGATGTCTTGACCCGTGCAGAGCAGGCTGACGAGGTCTCCGGCCACCAGGCGGTGCCAGTGGATGTCGAGGGGTTGATGGTCGGCGTCCCCGATCGTGACGAACCTATCCTTGGCCCCATCAACCTTTATTTGGCGGCGGGGGCCCGAGTACTTGTTGCTGGACCGTCGGGGGCTGGTAAAACGACTCTGCTGCACGCTATCGGCGGCTTACTCGAGGAAGAGAGCCACGACCTGGCCGGACGGGTGAACACGTGGTCTAGTGACGTGAACGTCGGCCTGCTGCAGCAGGAGCCGATCCACTCCGTCGTCGCTGCCACATGCGGACGAGACATCGCTTTTGGCCCAGAAAACCATCGTGTCCCGCGAGAGGACATCTGGCCGATTGTCGAGGATTCCCGGCGACGAGCCCGGTTCACCATGCTCAAGGACCACTCGACTACAAAGATGTCCGGAGGACAAATGCAGCGTCTGGCTATCGCGGGGATTCTCGCTACCAATCCTGGCCTGTTGCTGCTCGACGAGCCTGTCTCCATGCTCGACGACGAGTCAGCTACGGCAATCCGTGACGAGGTTGCCAGAATGGTCCACGACCGGACGGTGCTCGTCGTCGATCACCATCCCAACCGATGGCGGGGCGTCCTCGACCAAGTTGTTGAGCTGACCGATCATGGCACCCTTAAGAAGATCTGGGATTTTGAGGACTTCCTGGATTCGCGTGAGGCAACGTCGTTGCCGCCGCACACCTCTACCGCCGGCGAGACGGTTGCCTGGGTCAGCGCTCTTGATGCTCACCGTCCCCAGTCCGACGACGTGCTGCTGCGCGGCGTCACTATGTCTGCCCGGCGCGGTCACATCACCGTCCTGTCGGGCCCAAGTGGGGTCGGCAAATCCACCCTACTGAGGCTGCTCGCCGGCCTTGACGCCCCCGCATCCGGCGAACTCACTCTGCCGGGTCAGGCCGCCTGGGTACCGCAGAACCCAGAGAACTACCTGGTCGCCCGGACGGTTGCCGACGAATTGTTTGCCTCGCCCATGGTCCCTGAAGATGCCGATCTCAGGGACCTGGTGAGGACCTTCGGGCTCAAGCCGATTCTGAACTCGCACCCCATGACATGCTCCGGGGGTGAGAAGCGGCGACTTGCCATTGCGGCAGCCCTGGCCCAGCGCCCCGACCTTCTCCTCGTCGATGAGCCGACTGTCGGCCTCGACGACGACCGCGGCGCGAGCGTGCTATCAGCGATCCGTGCTGCGGCCGATTCGGGTGTCGCCGTCGTCGTTTCCTCTCACGATCGTCAGGTCATCGACATGGCCGACGAGGTCGTCAACGTCGCCTCCTACCGCGTCCCGGATCTCCCTCCGGAAGAGCATCCGGAGGAAAAACCAGCCTTCATGGCGACGATCAACCCCCTTGTTGCCCTTCTCATTGCCATTGCTGGCATTTTTGGGTCCCTTTTGGTGCGCTCCCCTCTTATTGGGGCTATTAGTCTGGTCCCTGCCGCCGTGATGGCCCCGATGTGCTCCCGCCACATCAAACCCCTCGTGGTGCGGACAGTGCCCGTTCTCATCGCTGCGGTGATGCTGGTGTGGACGACGCTGCTATTGCACAGCGGGTTTACCGACCCAGCAGCGTGGAGCGAAGCGACCCGTCAGGGGTTGAGGATCCTGGTCTTCGTTCTGCCGGGCGCACTGGCCTCAGCGGCCGTCGACCCCACTCGGTTGGGTGACGCGTTGGCCCAGCAAACTCACCTGCCGCAACGTCCGGTGGTGGCCTCGGTGGCTGGTGTAGTGCGGATGGGACACCTCGGTGACCAGTGGCGCATCCAGTCTGATGTACGCAACCTGCGTGGGTTGGGCCCCAAGCGGTCCCTGACTTCGCGGATCAAGTACTTGTCGTCAATGACCTTCGCGATGATGCTGTATGCCATGAGGTCCTCGGAAGTCCTGAGTCGGGCGATGGATTCCCGCGGATTTGCGACGGCAACCCGCCGAACCTACGCGGTAGAGTCGCGTTGGCGTGCCCGTGACCTGTGGGGAGCGGGGCTTGCAGCCTTCGTCGTTGCGGTTCCAGCCTTGGCGGCCGCGCTGCTCGGCTGAACGTGTTTGTGGCCTCCCCGCCAGGTGGCGATCTCTCCCGGCCGTTCACGCACTCAGCGATACAATGCTTTCTCCAGCACCGTCGCCAGCTTGTCGACGGATGCCTGAAGGGAAAACCTGTTCGTCATGAGCTCGCGGGCCCGGTCGTGCCAGCGCTTCATGGTGGCCTCATCGGCGTCACGTACCCGCTCGATACCGGCTACCAGGTCAGTGGGGTCGACGCATGCGCCCACCTCGTCGTCGCTGATGACGTCGCGGATGGGCACCTTGGCGTTGGAGACGACGGCTAGCCCGGCAGCCATGTAGTCGTAGAGCTTGTTGGGGCTCATGCCCTTGTCAAAGACCGACTGCGGAGACACCGTGTGCAGGCCCACGTCGCAGGCCGACAGGATGCGCACCAACTCTGACTTCGGCACTTGGTTGTGGAAGGTGACGTTGGTCAGGCCTAGCCTGGCGACTTCGTCGATGGCCCACTGCTTACGCGCCCCGGCTCCGACCAGCAGAAAGTTGACGTCGGGCAGGCGACGGGCGGCGTCAATGATGAGGTCCAGCCCGACGTAGTTGGCGTGGGTCCCTGAGAATACCGCGGTGAATCCGGAAATGCCGTACTCCTTGCGCAGTTCCTCGCGAGACTCTTCGACCTCATATTCGGTCAGGTCGGCACCATTTGGGACGACGGTGACCTTGTCGACGTTGATGCCGAGTTCGCGGAAGTGGTCCTCCCAGCCCTTCGTCACGACGACGATCTGGCGAGCGTGGGCGTAAATGGTTTTCTCCAACCCCTGCAGCACCTTATGCAGGGCTGACCCTTCCTTGAGGGCGCCGCCTGATACCAAAGATTCCGGCCACAGGTCGCGGACTTCAACGACGAATGGCTTGCGACGTAGAGCGGCGACGACCATTCCGGCGGCGGGAGCCAAAATCTGTGGGGAGGAAGCGAAAATGACGTCGGCTGGGCGGACTAGGGCGCGCGCTCCGGCACCAGCGGCGAAGGCGATCCAGCCGAGGACCCGCTTGCCCCCGTTGCCCTTGTACTCCGGGATCGGAACGAGGGTGTAGCGCGGGTCGTCGACCGTCATACGCTCACCGGAGGTGTGATTGATGTTGGCGGCGTAGAAATGGGGCTGCCAGCCGTGCAGCCGGGAAAACATGTCGAAATTACGGGTGATGCCACCCGATCCCGGTGGAAAGGCGTAGTGGTTGATAACGCTGACCTTGCGTTGCGGCATCTTTCCTCCTGGGTTTGGGCGCAAACCAACCTTACCGGGCACGGCTGCTGTCCGTGGGCAGTGCCGCGACCAGAGCCGCAGCCCGCGGAAGATCAGTCCTCGCGGGTGCCCTCCAGGGCCAGACCCACCAGGATGGGCTGGAAGAGCAAGCGAATCGCGCGTTTGTGGTCATCGTTGAGGCCGAATCCGTCCTTGTGCTCGACGAACTGGGCGACGTTGCCAGGGAAAATCGCGGCGAAGAAAGCGGCTGCGCCACGTCCCCAGAATTTCTTGTGACGGCCCGACAACAAGGCGGCCCCGAGGACGATCTCGGCGACGCCAGACAGCAGGACAACCGTATCGTCGTCCATGGGTACCCAATCGGGTACCTGAGCTTGGAACTCTTCACGGACGAAGGTGAGGTGACCGACACCGGCGTAGGCCAGTAGACCGCCCACGCCGAGGCGGCTCAGGGTGCGCAGCGGGTGGCGCTTTGACGGCGAAGGAGTGGTGAAGTGTGATGGGTGGGACATCGATCCTCCTGACGACTGGAAGTGGTACCCAATCGATGATAACTCGTGGAAATCCTGGTTCCTTATCGCCACGGGGCCAGTTAAGGTAGCGCGAGACCCGATCTGGAACCCGTTTACCACGGCTGGTCATCAAGACCCCCGATTAGTCGTTTGACCGAGTCCGGTAGCGGCGCATTCGACCATGGCGCCCGGACCGGTTCCCCGAGGGTGTGGTTGACCGGGATCAATCCAGCCCAGGCGTCAGTCTCCTCCTGAGGTTCGTTCGCGCCGTGGCTGCGTGCCTTGTACAACCAGTTATCGGAGGTGATTGGTAACGCGCAGATGCGGGTGGCGGCGAACTCTTTGCGAGAGTGGTGCCTTACTTCCGTGCTCCGGCCCGGGAAGATGCTTTCGAGGAATGCGGTAAGAGCGTCCTCTTTCTCATGACCGCCCAGGTCGGCGAGGCTGCCGTGGACGGTTGCTGAGCGGTACATGGCGCTGGAGTGGAACCGGGTGTGGCCCACGACCCAGCCGTCAAGGACGAAGACCGTGTACACCGTTGGTGCTCCGGCAACCAGGTGGGAGAGCAATCCGGCTCCGGTCGATCCGTGGAAGAGAATGCGATCCCCGTCGAGGGCATGGAGTATGGGGACAGCCCAAGGTTCGCCGTTGTCAGAGATGCTGGATAAGACACCACAAGATTGGGTTTCCAGTAGACCGTTGAGGAGATCGCGGTCGTGGCTTGCTCGTTCAGGATGACGTCGAATAGTGGCGATCATGCGACGACCCTTGCGCGATACCGGCCTGCTAAGAAGATCCAGAACCTGGAGAAATCACGAGTCCAGTAACCTGATGTCGTGCGGCACCCGGTTTCTGACCTCGTCCTCACCCCTGACGCCGTCACGATCCCTGGGATTGTGGATGCCATTGTGGCCGCGATCTCCGACGGTCGTCTGGCGGAGTCCGACCCCTTGCCCAGCACTCGTGGGCTTGCAGCTCAACTGGGGTGTTCGCGTACCACGACTGTAGCCGCGTACGACGAGCTGGCTGCTGCCGGTTACGCGGTTGCCGTCGCGGGCTCGCGGACGGTGGTAGCTCCTGGGGCCACTTCGGCCGCACGTGAGCGGATCGCCACCCGTGTCACCCCCACGGAATCAGCGACCCCTAGTACCGCCATTCAGGGTCTTGACGACCCCTTTCCTTTGCGCGCTGGCAGGCCCGACGCCACTCTCATCAACTCGGCAGACTGGAGGCGATCTTGGCGATTTGCCGCCCGACAACCCATCTCGGGTGACACGTCCTGGGAGTGCCCTAGTACCGCTTTGGAGTCGGCCATCATCGACCACGTACGACGCCACCGTGGAATTGTCACCGACCGGGTGTTGCTGGCTGCTGGAACGAGCGCAGCAATTACGACGATGGGAGCTGCCACTGGCCTTCCCGCCGTCATCGAAGACCCCGGCTACCGTCGTGCCCGAGACGCCTTTCAACTAGCCGGTTCGCCACCGCTTCCCTGCCCCGTCGACGATGATGGCCTGTGCGTTGACCCCCTGCCGGACCACGCCTGTGTAGTGTACCTGAGTCCTGCCCATCAGTTTCCGATGGGGACTCGTATGAGTCTTCCTCGGCGTCAGCGGATTATTGAATGGGCTCACGACACTGGGTCTCAACTCATTGAAGACGATTACGACGGCGAGTTCCGATATGGCGTTGCCCCTCTGCCGGCTCTGCGTTCTCTGCCCGGGGCTGCCGACGTTGTCACATACGTCGGCACTTCCTCTAAAATCCTCACTCCATCTCTTCAGGCCGCCTGGATCATTTCTCCGGCAGCCATCGCCGATTCGTTGCGTCATGAGCTAGCTCTGCGTCGATCTGGGGTTGCAACTATGACCGCGACGGCCCTTGCCCACTTCGTCTCCACGGGTTGCCTTGACCGGCACCTTGCCCGTGCCGCACGGACCTATTCGGCTCGTCGCATCGCCCTCATTGCTGCATTGCGACGCACAATGCCCCGGGTGGTGGTCGGCGGGATTGATGCCGGCCTTCACGTGCGGGTTGACCTTCCGGATGATCGCCGGGTGGCCCAGAAGCTTGTTGGCCGTGGTTATCAGGTGGATCCGGTCAGCGACAGCTGCCTGTCCGCAACAGCGAGCGGTCTGGTCATTGGATACGGCTGTTTGCCTGAGACGCGGGCTCGAGATGTTGCTGTGGCAATTCGGTCGGTGATCAACGAGTGAGCAACCTGAGGTGGCACCGGACATCATCGTCACCTCGATTACCACACGCGGTTGGGGAAAGCTGGGAAGAGCGTGGGGTTGGGGAGATCATGCTTGAAGAAAGACAGAGAGGAAATGTTCTTCCGGACGGATCGCGTCGCTTTCCAGCCGGTGTGCTCCTCGACCAGCGATATGTGACAGACACGGTAAGGGGCCGGTGACGATCGCCACCGGCCCCTCTGCGAATTCGAGGATCAGGATCCGTAGGTCGTTTTGGCCTTCTCAAGAGCCGCGACGTAACCGTTGCGCTCGTACTCGGCGGTTGACGCATCATTCGGGACGGCGAGCATGCCACGTAACGTGTCGAGGTTGACCTCCTTGCGCTGCAGGTAGGATTCCAGCCCCTTCTGTAGCTCGATCGCGTACCCCGTGCCGTGACGCACTAACGCCGACGTGGTCATGACGACGTCGGCTCCGGCGAGGAGATACTTGACGACTTCGTCGGAGCTCTCAACACCCGAGGACGCGGCCAGCGAGGCGTTAATGCGGCCCGACAGTGCAGCAATCCACGTCAATGGCAGCCGAGCGTCAGCCGGAGACGACAGCCACACTCCGGGCTCCACCTGCATCGTCTCGACGTTGATGTCGGGCTGCAGAAACCGGTTGAACATTACCAGGGCGTCGGCACCGGCGGCATCCAGACGGGTGGCCATATTACCCAGGGCCGAGAAGAACGGCGAGAGCTTGACGGCAACCGGCACACTCACAGCGTCCTTGACGGCCTGGACGATCTCGACATGTCGGTCCTCGACCTCCTCAGCCGATTGTTCAAGATCACCGGGCACCATGTAGACGTTGCACTCGATGCCTGCCGCGCCGGCCCTTTCCATGCGTTTGGCAGTATTGACCCATCCGCCGTTCGTCGCCCCGTTGAGGGATGCAATGACGGGGATGTCAACGGCATTGGCGCTGGCCTCCAGATGGGCGAGGTAGCGCTCGGTGATACCACCCTGGTTGCTGGCCACGATCGGGAAGAAGCTCAGCGACTCGGCGAACGAGTCCATGTACTCGAGCTCGATCTCTGCCTGCCGGGCCTCCTCGTGCCTCACCTGCTCCTCGAACAGGGAGTACATGACGACGGCACCGACCCCGGCGTCGGCCAGGGCCTTGACGCCGTCAGTGGTTTGCTGGATGGGTCCAGCAGAGGCGACGAAGGGGTTGCGCAGGGAAAGACCGAGATAGTTCGTGCTCAGATCGACGCTCATGGGATGCACCTCTCAGACGGGTCCGGGGCAGATTGACTTCTGACCAGGTGGATGTGGATGGCTGACGGATCGGGGCCGACGGGGCCAGGATCCAGTGATGTGGGAGGGACGGGGAAAGGGCCGGCCGTGGCCCCCGCGTACGGGGGTGGGCCCAGGGGTACGCGATGGATACGGAAAGCCACGGCCGGCGTCATTGGTGGGTCTCAGCCCCGGTTGGAGCCGGAGGTGATGTTCTTGAGTCGGGCGTCGATGGCGAAGGACTCCGGGCCCATCGTTGCCATCTGCTCGTACTCCTGCCATTTCTTCTCGACCTGACGCTGACCCAGGTCCAGAAGCCGCTCGGCCTCCTTCGCCATGTCGCCCTTCTTCATGTGGTCGATAAGCTGGGCGGCCTGCTCGCCCGCGCCGACGCGGCCTG
>ERZ1023282.32-NODE-32-length-99864-cov-4.615456_pt1 | contig 99864 bp, 98 predicted proteins | sample MGYA00521262_ERZ1023282 | MGnify/ENA primary metagenome ERZ1023282 (study PRJEB32759, sample SAMN07749867) | skin metagenome | biome: transportation; feature: city; material: polyester macromolecule | host: Homo sapiens | place: Hong Kong:KT line | collected... | reverse complement strand
CGGCCGCTTCCGAGCTCGCTGCCCGCCAGCGCGCGATGAAGTCCGCCACGGACAACGCGACCGAACTCATCAAGACCTACACCCGACTGGCCAACCAGGCCCGTCAGGCCGAGATTACGCAAGAGATCAGCGAGATCGTGGGTGGCGCCAGCGCCCTCGCCGATGCCAGCTGACCGCCTTCACGTAAAGGAATCCTCATGACTGCCACCATCAACGAAAGCGCAACCGCGGCCCCGGCCGCGGGCGGCGTGGGCCGCGTCTCGCGCGTCATCGGCCCGGTCGTCGACGTCGAGTTCTCGGCCGACACGATGCCGGAGGTCTACAACCTTCTGACGCTCGAGGTCTCGCTCAACGGCGAGAAGAAGAACATCAACCTCGAGGTCGCCCAGCACATCGGTGACTCGATGGTTCGCGCCATCTCGCTGCAGCCGACGGACGGCATCGTCCGCGGCTCCGAGGTGCGCGACTCCGGCGGGCCGATCTCCGTGCCGGTCGGCGACGGCTTGGTGATTTCCCCGGCAGATGGTGTCGTAAGCCATGTTGGGCCAGTTCGCCCGCCAGAAGAACTTGAGCTGGGCGCCGAACCTTTGGTCCGGGTCTCGATCTTCATGAATGTTTTCAACTGCCATGTGAACCGGGCACCGGTAGGCGGCAAGATTGTTCGGGTCGCATACCGGGCGGGCAAGTTCCTCAATGCAGAGCTCGACAAGGCCAGTGATGACAATGAGCGCAACGGTCTGGTGATCGATCACAACGGCACGAACATTGGTGTTGTTCAGATTGCAGGCCTGGTCGCGCGCCGGATCGTCTGTTTTGTGAAGGAAGGTGAAAACCTTTCCGTCGGCGAACGCTTCGGTTTGATCCGCTTCGGCTCCCGGCTCGATGTCTATTTTCCTGCAGGAACGGTGCCGAAGGTCGCGCTTGGTCAAACCATGATTGCGGGAGAAACAGTCCTGGCAGACCTCAACCAGCCGCAGGCTCCGGCACCCACACTAACCCGGGTGAGTTAAGGCGCGATCGTGATCGAGGATACTGGCCCCACATCCATCAAGACCAAGCGGCAGCCGCGTTTTCGCAGGGTGCCGCTGCGCCTGATCGTGCCGAACATGGTGACGCTCCTGGCATTGTGCTCCGGGTTGACGGCAGTACGTATGGCATTTGAGGGCCGTTGGGAGTTTGCCGTTGGCGCAGTTTTGATTGCCGCTGTTCTGGATGGGTTGGATGGCCGGGTTGCCCGCCTGATGAAGGGCACGTCGAAATTCGGCGCTGAACTGGACTCACTGGCGGATTTTGTCAATTTTGGCGTCGTGCCGGCGTTGATGCTCTACATCTGGATCCTGAATGAGGCTGGATCTCTCGGCTGGATTTCCGCTCTGATTTTTGCCATTTGCGCCGCTCTGCGTCTGGCAAGGTTCAATGTGGCCTTGGACGACCCGGATAAACCAACCTGGGCTTCTAGGTTCTTTACCGGCGTGCCAGCTCCCGCCGGTGCATTGACCGTGCTTTTGCCGCTTTATTTCGACTTTCTTGGCCTGTTTCCGCACTGGTTTGCAGACAGTGCCGTGGTCGCGGCATACACCATTGCAATTGCTTTCCTTCTGATCAGCCGGCTGCCGACATTTTCAGGCAAAAATTTCGGTACGCGGGTGCGCCGGGACTATGTTCTGCCACTGTTCGTCTTTGCCGTTCTGATTGTTGCGCTGACGGCCAGCTATCCATTCCGGATGCTGGCGGGCGGGTCAGTGCTCTATCTCTTGAGCATTCCCTTTTCCTGGCAGCAACATCGCAAACTCGTTTTGGCCGACACGGGCCAGAGCATCGATGAAGATGGCGATGAAAGCGACACCGACCTCGATAACATTGCAGACCGTGACAAGGACCACGGCAGCTAATCGCGATAAGGCACGGGCGATATGATCTTTCGGGAAAACACCAAAGGAGATCTGAAAAGCCTGGAGCGGATCTATCCGGCTGCATTTCCGGATGAGGATCTCTTGCCGGTGGTCCGGTCTTTGTTGACTGGATCCGTCGATGTTCTTTCACTCGTTGCGGAAGACAATGGCAAAGTCGTTGGCCATGTCGCGTTTACGATTTGCAGTGTTGGCGATGTGTCTGTCGGCCTCTTGGCTCCGCTTTGCGTGGATCCGGCTCAGCACAAACAAGGGATCGGCAGCGCGCTGGTTCGCGAGGGGTTCAAAGGTCTTCAGGAGCGCGCGATCGACAAGGTTCTGGTGCTTGGGGATCCGGCATATTATGGCCGTTTCGGCTTCGCGCCAGAGCGCACGATCCGCGCGCCTTATCCGATGCCTGAAGAGTGGGCGGATGCCTGGCAGTCCGTGTCGCTGGGGACAGGAGCGGATCAGATGGAAGGCCCACTGATCGTACCTGACGTTTGGCAGGATCCGTCCCTCTGGGGCTAGAACTCTCCGTCCGCTAAAACTGTAATCCAATAGAAAGGGGCTCGGAAATCGGGTTTCTCGGTGGAGAATTGTGCGTCAATTAGGCTCCCTCACGTCAATGAGGGACTTAAAAATGTTGCAAGACAAAACAATTCTTATCACGGGTGCCAGCAGTGGAATCGGCGCATCGGCTGTGAAGCTGTTTGCCGAAGTGGGAGCCAAACTGGTGATCACGGCAAGGCGAGCCGATCGTCTCGAAGAGGTCAGGAAAAGTGTGGGCGCTGACGCGGATCGGGTGTTGATTGTGCCCGGCGACGTAAACGATCCGCACTGCGCGAAAGGCCTTGTTGAGGCTGCAAAGGATTATTTCGGCGGACTTGACGGTGCATTCAACAACGCAGGAATCCTGGGCGATCTTGGTCCCGTTGAGGACATGCGTCAGGAAGCGTGGAACACCGTTTTGAATACGAACCTGACAAGCTGTTTTCTTGCTGCCAAGTACCAGGTGCCTGCGCTTCGGGAAAACGGCGGAGGAGCAATCGTATTCACATCCACTTTTGTCGGACACACGGTAGGCATGCCGGGGATGGCAGCGTATGCCGCGTCAAAGGCAGGATTGATTGGCTTGACCCAGTGCCTCGCAGCGGAATGCGGCCCCGCCAATATTCGGGTCAATGCACTGCTTCCTGGAGGGACGAAAACGGATATGGCTGGGGATGATCCCGATTACCATGAGATCGTCAAAGGAATGCATGCGCTGAAACGTATGGCCGAGCCGGAGGAAATCGCCAGAGCGGCTATGTTCCTCTTGTCGGATGCGGGCTCGTTTGTCACTGGGTCTGCCATGTTGTGCGACGGCGGCAATTCCATTTCCAAAACATGATCCTGGCACCGGCCCGCACTAAGCGGGCCGCTTCCGTATGAATTTCTGTTCCATGACTTCCCGACCCCACTGATCGCCAAGGTATTCTTCCGCCAGATCAAAGCCGCTTTTTTCATAAAGTGCTCTCGCGGCGTCCAAACCCTTCAGGGTCCAAAGATGAATTTCATCGAAGCCGAGCCGGTCGCAATGCGCCAACGCTTTGTTGAGGAGCACTTTGCCGAGCCCCTTGCCGCGCAAGCGTTCATACAGGATGAACCAGCGCAGGTGGGCAATGTTATTGCCCAGATCTTCGCCATCGATCGTGATTGACCCGATCACGGCTCCATTTTCCAGAACGCTCCAGCTGTTGTTCATTGGACGCTCGACCCGCGCCATGAATTCCGCCATGGCTTGAGAAACAACACTTTCAAAAGCCGGTCCCATGCCGACAATCGGGCCATGTGTCCTGGCATGCAGGGCCGAGATGTCACCGATCATGCCGGTCTGATAGCCTTCGACGACCGGATATTGTGTTCCGTCAGGCGTAGCATTGGAGGCGTCGCTGCCAAGGGCCTGGGCATAAGAGGTGAGGGCGTTGGCGATTGTTGCCGTGTCGACGCCCGTGATGTTGGCAAGCGCGGTGCGGGCCTGGTTGTCTCCGAACCGGTTGATCGCAATCCAAGTGTCTTTGCCCTTTGGGGTGAGATTGAGTTGGAACGCCCGTCCGTCAGCCTTTGATTGGGTTTGTACGATTTCGCCCCGAGTTTCTAGCGACTTCAGAAGACGGCTGATCGTGGACTTTTCCAGCTTGAGCCGCGCCCCCAACTCCTTTGCAGTCAGGCCGGGAGTGAGGCCAATTTCTATGATTGCGTGAACCCCCGAGCCGGACAGATCTGTTCCGGCGATCGTCTTTTCCAGAAAGCCAAACTCGCGCACCAACTTTCTGGACGCTGCGCGAATATCTTCGATGAGGTGAGGGGCTTGAGGTGCCATGGCTCTAACATCCAAAATAGTTGTATTAAACAACTATGTAGACGGTGAGCGGTCAGACGGCAAGCTGAAAAAGAAAAGGCCGCCGGAAACCGGCGGCCTTTCCACGAGCGGCGTCTACTGGAGGTCTACTCAGCCGCGTGCGGGAGTTCTTCCTGGTTCGGAACCTTCGGCGGCGCAGGTTTTGGCATCGACACTACTTTGGCAGCCGGGCGTTCCTTCTCTTGTTCCGGATCCGTCCACTCCACATCCTGTTCAGCGTCAGTGGTGGGTGCAGCAGCCGGAACAGGCTTGCGCCGGAACCGCTGTGCGATGGACCGCGCTGAACCGACCCAGACACTTGGCAACGCAATCATGACCGGGATCATGATCAGTGTCAGGATTGTGGAGAAGGCGAGACCAGAAATCACCGCTGTCGACAACTGGACCCACCAAACGGCGGTGATGCCGCCATAGGCCGTAACCTGGTTGGCGAAGTCGAAGTTGATCTGTGTCGCCATCGGGATCAGACCGGCAATCGTGGTGATGGTTGTCAACAGGATCGGCCGGATCCGCTGCGCAGAGGTTTTCAGGATCGCTTCCAGCGGATCAAGCCCATCATCGATAAACCGGTTATAGGTATCGATCAGAACAATCGCGTTGTTTACGACAATCCCGGCAAGCGCCACGACCCCGGTCCCTGTCATGATGATCGAGAATTTCTGGCCTGTCACCATCATCCCGAGCAGCACACCGAAGACCGACAGGACCACCGTCGAGAGGGTCAAGAAGGTCTGATAGAACGAGTTGTATTGCGTCAGCAGGATGAGGAACATCAGAAAGAGCGATCCAACCATCGCCTTCATCAGGAATTCACCCGATTCCTTCTGATCCTCATCAGCGCCGCGGAACTGCAAATACACGTTGTCCGGCCAGGTTTGCGCGTCCAGCCACTTCTCCAACTCGCCAACCTGTTCATCCGGTGTGGACCCGGAAGCAGGGTTGACGGTTGCCTTGACCATCATGGAGTAGAGGCCGTCACGGCGGACGATTTCCGAAACCTTCTGGGCCGGAGAGCGATCGACGAAGTTTGCCAGCGGCACAAGTCCGAGCGAGGTTTGAAGACGCAGTTGGTCAAACCGGTCGATCGTGCGTTCGTCTTCCGGCAAGCGGACACGAATATCGACCTCGTCTTCGCTGTCATTCGGACGGTACTTGCCGATCAAAACGCCGTTGGTCACCAGCTGAACCATGTTGCCGACCGAAGCGATATGAGCCTGGTAACGGCCAGCCTGTTCGCGGTCGATGGCGATTTGCCATTCGATGCCCGGCAGCGGACGGTCGTCTTCCTGGTCAATCAGTGCTTCGACGCCATTCAGATGATTGCGGACACGGGCAACGTTCTCAACAAGCGTATCGTAATCCGTCGACTTCAGCTCAAGCTGGATGTCCTTACCGGTCGGCGGGCCACCCTCAATCTTGCGGGTTTCCACCTTGATGCCCGGAATGGAGGACGTGCGTTCGCGGATCTCTGCAAAGATCTCCTTGGCTTCACGCCGGCAGCAGAAGTTTGCAAGTTCGAGCTGTAGCTCGCCCATGACATCGGCAGGCTTGTCCTGGACACCGCCAACAGACGGGCCACCCGAAGAGCCACCCGGTGTAAAGGCGGTGGTGACGATGTGGGCCACACCTGCGACCTCCATCACTTCCGCTTCCACCTTGGCTACCTGCTCAAGCGCTTCCGCAGCAGACATGTTGCCTCGGCCGGAGATCAGAACCACAGCCTGATCCGGCTCTTCATCAACGAAGAATTCCACGCCGGTCGGATTGGAGGCGAAGGACATCATGATGTAACCGCACACGGCTATCATTGCCACGATCGTTACGATGTTGCCGATCGGGTTCCCGGCCAGCAGCTTCAGGAAGCGGACATAAAAGCCAGTGAAGCCTTTGACCTTCTTCACATCGAAGTGGGCCTTGCCGGAAAGAAGCTCCGCTTCCGCCCGGTCTTTTGCGGCACGAACGGCAGCCCGTTCCTGGGACCAGCGCACGAATGGACGCAAGATCCGATAGGAAACATACCCAAGTCCAACGAACGTGACCAACCCAGCCAAAATGCTGACCAGCGGAACCATGCCCTCAGGAAGGGCACCTGCCAGAAGACCCGGCACCAGTGGACCGCTTCCGATCGCAAATGCACCACCTGCTGCAATTGTCACGGCCAGCAAGGCAGCCGCGTGACGGCCGAGCCAATGCGAAACATCTGCCAGCACACCACCGGTCACCGGCAGGAACACCATCGCCGTGACCAGAGATGCGGCCAGAACGATGATCACCATGATCGGTAGGTAGCTCATGAATTCACCGGCTACACCTGGCCACAGAAGCATGGGCAGGAAAGCCACCAGGGTTGTCGCGGTGGACGAGACAATCGGCCAGAACATGAGCTTTGCAGCACGGATATAGGCCTCACGGTCCTCCATGCCCTCATGCACCTTCCGGTCGGCATACTCCGTCATCACGATGGCGCCATCGACGAGCAGGCCGACGGTAAGCACGAGGCCGAACATGACCATCGTGTTGACCGTGTAGCCAATGCCGCCGAGGATCAGAAAGCCCACCATGAAGGATGTCGGGATTGCGAGACCCACGAGCAGGGCAGACCTCATGCCGAGCGCTGCAAGAACCAGGATCATTACCAGGAAGATCGCAGTCAGGATCGAGGACTGCAGAGAGCCAAGAACCTCATAGATGTTGTCGGATTGATCGAGCAGGATGTCGACCTGGATCGTCTCCGGCCAGTCTTTCGAGGCTTCCTCAACAACAGCACGTACGGCCGCGTTGTTCTCGATGATGTTCGTGCCAATCCGCTTGGTGACTTCCAGCGCGATAGCCGGTTTGCCATTTACGCGGGTGTAAGAATCCGCATCCTTGAAGGTTCTTCGGATCTCTGCAACGTCAGCCAGCGTGACGACACCTTCACCGCTTTGTTTCAGCGGAAGGCTGTAAACGTCGGCAGCGTTTTCAATGAGGCCAGGAACCTTGACGTTGAAGCGCCCTTTGCCGCCGTCAATAAATCCGGCTGGAACCAGCTGGTTGTTGGCGGTCAGTGTGTTCAGAAGCTCTTGCTGGGTGATCGCATAAGATTCCAGCTTCTGAGTATCGATCAGGACTTCCAGGAGCTCTTCCCGGTGTCCGGAGAGATCGGCAGAGCGGACAGTGTCGACAGCCTCGATCTGGTCTTTCAAACGCCGGGCATGCTGATAGAGCGTACGTTCAGGCACATTGCCGGAGAGCGCCACGAACATCGTCGGGGCGAGGGCAAAGTTCATTTCCGTGATGGTCGGCTCTTCAGCATCCGCAGGCAGTTCGCCCTTGGCCTGATCGACCTTGTCGCGAACATCTGCAAGGGCCTCGTCCTTGTCGAACGAAATGTCGAACTCCAAGACGATACCGGCATGGCTTTCAGAGGCAATCGCGGTGATTTCCTTCAGGCCATCCAGCCCGCGCAGTTCGGTTTCCATAGGCCGCACGAGCAGGCGCTCGGCGTCTTCCGGAGAAATGCCCTGCTGGGTGATCGAGATGTAGAAGATCGGGAGATCGATGTCGGGGCTGTCTTCCTTGGGGATCGACACATAGGTCATGACCCCTGCGGCCAGCAGCGCGAGCATCAGCACGAAGACCGTCTTTGGACGGCGAAGCACGCCTTCAAGCATGTTGATCATTGGCTGATCTCCGCAGTTTCAAACACCGGATCCACAAGAACGCCATCAGAGACATATTCCTGTCCGACCACGATTGCATTGACGGTCTCCGGAAGGCCGCCGACCCACATGCCATCCTGCTCTCCGCCAAGAACGGTGACTGGATAGAACACAGTGACATTGTCTTGGCCAACGCCGCGAATGCCGACCTGGCCGGTATCGTTCAGCGTCAGGATTGCCGGCGAGATCTTGTGCGCCTTCTCGACTGGCAATGGTAGGCGGCTAACGGCCGTCACACCATCACGGGCAACACCGTCTTCATTCGGGATTTCAACTTCGATCCGGAAGGTCCGCGTGTCGGGATTGGCAGAAGGCGAAATGTAACGGACATGACCCTCCAAAGTCTCGCCCGTCACAAGGACAACCTCAGCCGGCATGTTCAGGGAGATCTGGGCGATGTTCAGTTCGCTCACATCACCGATAGCAATCATCGGATCGGAATTCACGACGGTTGCGCAAATGCTGCCCTTGTCGAGTTGGGCACCGATTTCAGCCATCGGGCTTTCGATCACACCATCAATCGGAGAACGGATTACGGTCTGGCGCAAGGCTCGTTCGGCTTCTTCCAACCGAGCCTTGGCCGCATCATGTTGTGCCTGAACCGTCATAACCCGTGTCTCGGCAGTGAAACCCTTGCTACTCAGCTGCGTAGCTGCCTCTTTCAGCATCTCCGCCTCTGCAACTGCAGCCTTGGCTTCAAGGACCCGCGATTCCCGCGCGCCGCGGTCAAGAACACACAGGATGTCTCCGGCAGCGACTCGCGCACCTTCCCGGGCGGGACGGTCGACCACGTCATCTGTAATGTGTGAGCGAACGGCAACCTTTGCTTCGGCTTCCGTCCGGCCACGCACTTCCAGAACGGCTTGGCGTTCTTGCGCGGTAAGAGCCACAACCTGGACCTTGAACAGCTTGTCGGTTGCTTGCGCAACACGCTGAGCAGGAGAGGGCGCAGCATTTTCACCGTCGCCCACGCCACCGATTACCACGGTGCCGCTATACATCCACGCGCCAATACCGGCCGCAAGGCCGGCTGCAAGGATGTAGGAAAACTTGATACGCATTTCGGAGGTCTCCAAATCGGGCTTACTCGGCAGCGGCCTGGGAGGGGGCAGCTGCGTCTTCGGCGATCTTAATAAGGGCTTCCCCGTGGTCTTCGAGGTAGCGCAGTGTGAAATTCATGCAGGCAATCCCGTAATCGCGGGTCCAATCGGAGCCTGCATGTGTGCATCCGTTCTCATCATCAATTCCGCTTAACAAGCGGAGCTCTTCGTGAACCTGCGCCTTACGGCGTTCAAGGGCGCGGCGCAGGACATCCGGCGGAAGTTTGGCAGCATTCAAGGCAATCAAGAGGAAGGGGGACTTGAAGGTGTCCGGCGCTTGCGGTTCGCACAAGGACCGAATGAACTCGTCCCGCCCGGCCTGCGTTATGGAATAGACCTTGCGGGATGGTTTTCCAGCTTGCGGCTCTTCACGGACAGTCACCATGCCTTCCGCTTCCAGGCGCGCAAGGGCAGGGTAGATGGAGCCAAAGCTGGCGTCGTCGAAATAGCTGAACCGGCCTTCTGTCGATTCTTTGCGTATTTCGTATCCGGTGGCGTCCCCACCGGACAGGATGGCTAGGCACAAACCGCGCACGCTCATGATTGGCTCCTTCAGCATCTGTCAATGCCGCCAACAGCACATCCGCGAGTTGCTTTGCTCGCGGCATTCGCAAAACTGTCATATACCGGATCGATATATCGAACAAATATATATCAAACCGGCATTCCGCAAGGTGTACGCCTCGAAAAAGAAAGCGGATCCTTAATGGAACTTGTACGACACAGAATTACTGCGCGGATTTGACAGGTTGCGCTCATCGGGTCGGGCCCTAAGCTTTTACAAAGGCGTCGAGAGACAAAGGGCTTCTGAAATGACCGAGACAGTAGATGCAATCGCAAAACGGTTTTTGCCAAAAGATCCGTTTTTCCGGCTCTTGGTCGTAAACAGTTTGGCAGGTGTCGGGATTTCCGGGCTGGTCGTTGGCGGCATATTTTATTCGAACATCGGCAACCTGACAGTTCTGATTAGAGGCGATGACAGCCCTCTGGTGCCGGTACTCATGCTTGTGGCGGGACTGGTCATTACACTGGTGTCGGTTGTTGTCGGCTCCGCGATCATGCTCCTTGGGGCTGATCAAACAAAAGGCGGACCGGGTTCGAAATTGCCGGCGATGTTTGAGCCGAGACTTGAGCCGATCCCGGTAAAGGCAGAGACGGCGCGAGCGCACCGCCGTGAGGTTCGATAGGCTTGAAAAATAGAGCTCCGTCTCCGATTGACCCACCTACGGATCGGTCACATTGACTGCTATTCCGATTTGCCAAAAAAAGCGCCGACAGTCTGCGGGTCGACCTGATATTGCGGGCTTGGCTGAATAAACAGCGTCATGACACATGCTGCCAATATGAGCAGCAAACCCAGTGACGAAAGTCTCATTTCGCCGCTCCTGTCAAACATGTGTATCTCCTTGAACTTCTGCCGCGTTGTAGGGGAACACTCCGTAAAACTACGGTAATTCTTCCTGTAAAACTTTATCGATCGGCAAATTGAGGTGAAAGCTCGCCTCTAAATTGCGTCTTTGTTTGTGTTCAGGATCGCCCGGCCGTTAACCATCAAAGGGAAAATACCGGCGCGCAAACAGACAGTCATCTTGCGTTTTATTGCTCCCACAATTACCAATAATCACGTGTTAATGAGTTGTTAACCTACCGTGAGGGTTGTGGTGGGATATTTCCTGAGAAATTTTCATATCCTTGTTTTTACGTTCATTTTTATTGCTGGTGCGGTTTGGGTCGGTCTTAATCCTGATCAGACTGTGACCATGATAAAGCCAATGGTTGAGGATGCTGAAGAGCTCGCTCAGATGGCTGAAACGGTCTATTTGGCGGTTGCCAGTATCAACTTTGAGGCGTCTGTGAATGAGGCGATTGTTGTCTACACAGCGGCTCTGCGCATGCCGAGCATGGTTCTGGAGCGTGTGGACCACAACCTGAAGGACGTGGCGGAACGTATAGCAGGTTTCAGCAGCCGTTCCGTCGCACCGCCGTCCGCAGACAAGCTTACGCTTCGCGAAGTCAGTGCCAAGCTGAAAGACCTCTAAGACCCATTGGGTGGGGGACCGCCGCTTCTTCAGGAATGACGAACGATATCGTCTTCCTGAAGATAGGTTCCGGATTGCACCTCGATCATTCGGACAGGAATGCGACCTGGATTGTGCAGAGTATGCTGCGCTCCGAGCGGGACATATGCCGACTGGTTTTCCGTCAGAAGGCTTACCTGACCATTGATGGTGATTTCCAGCGTCCCGGAGACGACGACCCAATGCTCGGCGCGGTGCAAGTGGCTCTGGAGGCTGAGGCGCTTTCCAGGTTTGATCATCATGGACTGAACGGCAAACCGGTCGCCCGCATTGATCCGCTCGGTGTAGCCCCATGGCCGGTAGGTGCGCGGATGCCGTTCGGTTTCGCTGCGCCCCTCCGATTCCAGCTGTTCGACCACTTTCTTGACATCCTGGGCCTTGTCCTTGTGGGCAACCAGCACACTGTCTGTGGTCGCAATCACCATGACATCTTCCAGGCCGATGACGGACACCAGCCGTTGGTCGGCATAGGCAAGGCATTCCTTGCAGTCGAGGAATCGGGCATCACCGATCGCCGAGTTTCCGCTGCCGTCCTTATCAAGCACACCCCAGATCGCGGACCAGGAACCGAGATCATCCCAGTCCGGAGCCATCGGCGCACAGACCACATTGTCTGCCTTTTCCATAATGGCATAGTCGATTGAGATGTTCTCAAGCGCTGCAAAGCCGTCCTCATCGAGGCGGGTGAAGTCCAGATCACCATGGCGTGTGGCCATCAGCGCGGTAATCGCCTCTGACAGGCCCGGTTGGTAAGTCTTGAAGGCCTCAATCATTGTCTTCGCCGAATAGAGAAAAATCCCGGCATTCCAGACATGAGCGCCATCGGCCAAGAAGGCTTTTGCCCGCTCCAGGTCCGGCTTTTCGACAAAAGCAGCCACGCCGCGAACCGGGTCGCTGCCGGGCTCAAGTTTGATGTACCCGTAGCCTGTGTTGGGCTCTGTCGGCGTGATGCCGAAAGTGACGATCTTACCCGACAGGGCAGCGTCCCGCGCGTGGTGAACTGCCGTCATGAAAACATCTTCTTTGCCGATCAGGTGGTCTGACGGAAGAAGCAGGATCAGGGCATTCGGATCCTCTTCATACGCCAGCAACGCGGCCATGAGGGCAGGTGGGGCGGTGTTCCGGCCAACCGGTTCCAGCAGGATCGTTGTGGCTGCAGTGTCGATCTCGGCAAGCTGTTCGCCCATCAGAAAGCGATGGCTATCGCCGCCGATTACGATCGGATTGGAAAATCCGTCGCCTGAGACTCGCTTGCAGGTCTTTTGGAACAGGCTTTCGCCGCCGAATATCGGCAAAAACTGCTTCGGGCGGTCTTTGCGGGACAGGGGCCAAAGGCGGGATCCAATACCACCAGACAAAATGCAGGGATAAATCATCGAGCCGATTCCTGATGTGAAATTCAATGCTTGTTTGTAAGCGGATAGTTTGCAGGGAAGTGTTAACAGCGCAGCACCAGCTTGCAACCGGAGACATGAAACAGTACTTACGTAATAATATAACACTCTGGGGCAAAGAATCCCCAAAAGGCGAGTTGAATGAGCGAAGCAGCCGACAATCTGGTGCAGTTGACCCGGGCCGGGATCCAAAAGAGCGGAAGCTGGCTTGTGCGCGGTGTCGATTTGACCGTTTCACCCGGTGAAATCGTCACCCTCATAGGTCCGAACGGATCCGGAAAGTCGACGACGGCGAAAATGGCGTTGGGGATCCATAAGCCAACAGAAGGATCTGCTGTTCGGCGCAACGGCCTCTCTGTTGGGTATGTTCCGCAGAAGCTGTCGATAGACTGGACGCTGCCGCTGAATGTTAAAAGGTTCATGCGGCTCACCAACCCATTGTCCGATGCTGAATGCATGGCCGCGCTTGAGCGCACCGGTGCGGCACGATTGGTCGGCGAGGAAATGCGCACGCTGTCTGGCGGCGAGCTTCAAAGAGTGATGTTGGCGCGCGCTATCGCGCGGTCGCCGGATCTCCTTGTTCTGGATGAACCGGTACAAGGCGTCGATTATGCGGGCGAGATTGCGATTTACGGCTTGATTTCAGAGATCCGGAATACGGTCGGATGCGGCATCTTGATGATTTCACATGACCTGCACGTGGTCATGGCGGCAGCGGACCAAGTGGTGTGCCTGAATGGACATGTCTGCTGCCGCGGCACTCCGTCCGATGTCAGTAGGGACGAGAATTACCAGCAGTTGTTCGGCACCCGGGCCGGTGGTGCGTTGGCGGTCTATGAGCACCATCATGATCATGTTCATCTCCCCGATGGCCGCGTCCGCCATTCAGACGGCACAGTCTGCGACCATTGCCCTGGAGAGCATGACCACACGCATGAGGCTGATGGGATATCTGGGGGCCAGCCTTCGCACGAAACAGCCCTTCATAAACGGGTTGCAGGCGGTGTGACCGATGCTTGATGATTTTTTCACACGGGCGTTGATCGCAGGCATTGGCGTGGCCTTGGTCGCTGGCCCCATGGGGTGTTTTGTGGTTTGGCGCCGCATGGCTTATTTTGGCGACACCCTTTCCCATGCCGCACTGCTTGGCGTGGCGCTTGCCTTGTTGCTGGATGTCAACATCACACTGTCTGTCGGGGCGGTATCCATTGTGCTCGCACTGCTCCTTTTGGCACTTCGTCACGGAGACACCCTGCCGTCTGACGCGTTGTTGGGCTTGTTATCCCATTCTGCGCTCGCGATCGGCCTTGTCTGCCTGGCTTTCATGACCTGGGTTCGAGTGGATCTTTTAGGGCTTTTGTTCGGCGATATACTTTCGGTCACGAGGACGGACATCGCGATGATCTATGGCGGCGGCGCCATTGTTCTGGGCGGACTGCTGCTGATCTGGCGTCAACTTTTTGCGGCGACTGTCAGTTCTGATCTTGCAGGGGCAGAAGGATTGCGCCCGGACCGGGCTGAATTGGTCTTCATGCTACTGACGGCAATTGTCATTGCGATTTCGTTGAAGATCATCGGCGCACTTCTGATTACGGCGCTGCTGATTCTACCCGCAGCCGCGGCCCGCAGATGGGCAGGGTCACCGGAACAAATGGCTGTTATTGCAGCATTCGCCGGCGTGGTCGCTGTGGTTGCAGGGCTCAATGGTTCGCTTTACTACGATACCCCGTCAGGACCGTCGATTGTGGTCGCTGCCATGCTAATTTTTGTGCTCAGCCTTTTTCCGGTTCGAAGGTTGATTCAGAAACTGACCGCTAAAAACCGGGGAGGGATTTAGGACATGGCGCATGCCCATCCGGATCTGACTAAAAACCAGGCGCTGGTGTTCGGCAAACTTTCTGACGCCAGCGGTCCGCTGACGGCCTACGCCCTTCTCGACGACTTGCGTGAGAAGGGGTTTCGGGCGCCGCTTCAGGTCTACCGGGCGTTGGACAAGCTGGTCGACTACGGTCTGGTCCATCGCCTTGAAAGCTTGAACGCTTTTGTTGCCTGCCGCCACAAAGGCTGTGCAGATCACAAGACCGCGGCGTTTGCGATCTGCGAGACGTGCGGCAACGTTCAGGAATTTTCTCCGGATCGCGCGATTGAAGACTTGCTCAAGTGGACGAAAGAGCAGGAGTTTAAACTGTCGCGCACGACCATCGAACTGCGCGGGCTCTGCAAGGCGTGTTCAGCGTCTCAGTAAGCCTAAGCCGCAAGTACTGGCGCAATCAGCGAGACAACCACGGCAACAGTGACCGGAATGCGCAGTTTCGGATACCAGCGCGGTGCAGAATGCGACTGCGTTCGCCACAGATCATATCCGAGCCATGCCAGGAAACAGGCGGTAAGCGCCAGCGCGGTCCACATGCCGCTCAAGAACAATGCGAGCCAGCCAAAGATGGATGGCAAGACGCCAATCACCAGCCGCACTGGCGACACCGGGCGCGACTGCACAAACGTCATGGCAAATTCCCACCCCCAATAAATCCCGCCGAGAAAAGACAGGATCACGGCGGCGTAGGCGTGCTGGGCCGGCAAGATCCAGGCGTGTGCCTCTGCCGGAAGAAACACGGCTCCGAACGACAGGGCTCCGAAGGGAAGAAAACCTGCGGCTGTGAGCAGAAAAACAGTCAGCGGCACATCATCATGTGAAACGATTGGGCGGGTGGTTGCTTCGGCGCTGTTTGCCATGAAGTCTTCTCCGGAAAAGCTTATACTGGCTTACGCGATGAAGGGACTCCCAGATCAGGGGGGTCGCGGTTTCAAGCCGTTTGAGCATCGGTTGCTTTGGCTGAGCAATAACCATCAAAGCCACGATCTTCTGGACTGCGTTTCCGATACAGTCGACGGAACCCTCGTTGTTTTTGCCCGTCTTGTTGGGGCTCGCGTCTTCGGTGTCTAATTGAATTGCGAAAACGACAAAGAAAGCACCGGAGACCCCCGCCATGTCAGACGAGCTGGGTATCGGAATCCTGGGATGCGGCAAGACCTCACGGATCTATTTTAACCTCATCCCGAAATTCAAAGGCCTGCAATTGCGTGCGTGCGCGGATCTAAATCGTGAAGTTGCGCTGGTTCGGGCGGATGAGTTCGATATCCGGGCTGAAACAGTTCATGACCTCTTTCAGGCAGAAGACATCTCCGTGATCGTCAATCTGTCGGCGCCCGATGCACATGCCATGATGAGCCGGGAGATATTGAACAACGGCAAGCATGTCTATTCGGAAAAGCCGTTTGCGCGCACCTCCGCAGAAGGGGCGGCTGTTCGCCAACACGCAGAAAAGCTAGGGCTTTTTGTCGGATGCGCGCCTGACACGTTTTTGGGCGGGGCGCCGCAAACGGCCCGAAAGGCTATTGCGGAGGGGCTGATTGGAGAGATCACCGGCGCAACGCTTCATGCCATGAACCACGGCATGGAGGCCTGGCATCCAAATCCCGACCTTTTCTACAAATCCGGCATTGGCCCAATGGCTGATTTCGGACCTTATTTCATTTCCAGCGTCCTCAATTTGCTCGGGCCGGTCGAGCAAGTGTCGGCGATGTCCAGCACGCCCAGCAAAACCAGAACAATTGGCCAGGGTCCACGCAAGGGCGAAGTCTTCGACGTGGAAACACCGACAACAATCCACACTGCATTGTCTGTGAAGGGCGGTCCTTTGGTTGCGTTTTCCGCAAGTTGGGACGTCCAGGCCCATGCGCATTCCGCTATGGAGGTATATGGATCCGAGGGAACGCTTTTTTTGCCGGATCCCGTGTTTTTTGGCGGTGACGTAATACGGGTTTTGAAGGACGGAACACGGGAAGTCCTGAATCAGGACAACCACCTGTTCGGCCTGCCTAACTTCAAGATTCAAGGGCGCGAGCGGGCCAACTACCGGTCTGCTGGTTTGGCGGACATGGCCAATGCGGTGCGCCTCGGACAAGACTTTCGCTGTTCCATGGAGCGTGCACTCCACACAGTTGATGTTATCGAGGCTATCCAGACCGCAGCATCAACCGGCCAGCACGTACAGATCAGCGAAATGCCCACACGGCCAGAGCCGCTCAGCCCGGAGCAAGCCAAAGCGCTGCTGCGCTGATAAAATTCGCAATGAAACAATGGCAATTCCGGTTGCAGGCCCTTGATGCCGCTCTTATTGTCCGGCTTTGAAGAGGCGCTGATGCGCTAAATGGTGGCCAATGCCTTGAGGGAGAGCGGGCATGCTTTTGCTGATTGCCGGATTGATTCTGTTTTTGGGAATACACAGCCTGCCTATGTTCGCTGACAAGAGGTCGGCATTGGAAGAAAAGTTCGGTGTTCTTGGCTACAAGGGCCTGTTTGCTGTGGTCTCCGCCATCGGCTTTGTGATGATCATCTATGGGTATGGTGCTGCCCGCGCCGCAGGCCCCGCGATCATTTATGACCCGCCATTCTGGTTGCGTCACGTCACCATGCTGTTCATGGTTCCGGTGTTCATTTTCCTCGTGGCTGCCTATGTTCCGTGCCGGATCAAAAAGGCCCTGAAACACCCGATGCTGGTTGCTGTGAAACTGTGGGCGTTTTCTCACCTTCTCACCAATGGCGATCTGGCATCTGTTCTGTTGTTCGGCAGCTTCCTGGTCTGGGCGGTGGCAGACCGAATCTCACTGAAGCGGCGCGGCCTTGGCGGCGGTGCGGTGATGGCAAAAGAGCCTGGCAAGTTCTCCGACATCATCGTGATTCTTATCGGTCTTGGTCTCTATGTCCTGTTTGCCTTCAAGCTGCATGTGCTTTTGATCGGAGTGCCGGTTGCATAAGGCACGCGGAAGCGTGTAAATCGCACCCGGGTCGGGACAAAAACAACGAAAAACGGGCAGTTGCCCCACTTGCGCCACGAAGGGCGGTTTAAAGCCCGGTCGGGGAATTGCCCGAGTCGGATCAAATGGATAATGTGCGCCCCTTGATGGGGAGCCAATCCGGATTTCCGGACCGGCGCAGCAGAGTAAATTCAGGAACTAGCCACGTATGTCTGATATTTTTCGTGAGGTCGATGAGGACATCCGCCATGAGAAGTACCGCCGTCTCTGGGACCGTTTCGGGTCTTGGGTGATCGCGGTCGCTGTCTTGATCGTGGTTGGCACCGGTGGTTACCGGGGCTGGCTCTATTGGCAAGACACACAGTCTCAGTCAGCGGGTGACACATTCCTTGAGGCCATCAGCTTGTCGGAGGCTGGTCAGTACTCGGAAGCCGCGCAGCTTTATACTGAACTCGGATCTTCCATCGGCGGGTATCCGGCGCTCGCACAGATGCGCCAGGCAACCGACAAGGCGAGTGCCGGTGACGCAGCCGCCGCCCTCGCAGAGTTCGATGCTCTGTCACGGGATTCGAGCCTCGCACCGGCTCTGCAGAACGTCGCAGCTCTCCGCGCGGCCTACATTGCAGTCGACAGCGAACCGTATGATGCGATTGCAGACCGGATCGAGAGCCTAACCGGCGATACGGATGCCTTCCGCGGTGCTGCACGTGAACTGCTTGCATTGAGCGCCTGGAAAAATGGCGATGCAGAGACCGCGCTTACCTGGATCACAGCATTGGAAGATGACGCCGAAACGCCTCAAGACATTCGTCAGCGCGTGACACTCCTGGGCGGACTGATCCGGGGACAGACCGGGACACCGGCTGAAGAGGGCACGGCACAGTGATCTGTTTTCATAAAAACGTATCTGTCCGGCCATTGGTTGGCACGCTGGCACTGTCGGTCTTTCTGGCCGGATGCGGATCAGTTAGTGAGTTCGGCAGCTCGCTCAATCCGTTCAGCAAGGAAGAGATCTTGCCGGGCGAACGGCAGGCTGTTTTCGATGGCGTAGATCCGGCTGCCCAAGCTCTTGGCAAGGCGGCGAGCATTGGCGCTGCGACTGGCGGTCAGACCTGGACGAGTGCTGGCGGCGGTCCCGCCAACGATCCGGGCAATGTGGCTGTATCCGTTTCGGGCAGCCGTGCCTGGCAGGCCAATGTGGGCAGTTCCGGACGCGGCCTGACGTCGTCAGCCTTGCGGGTATCCTCCCGTCCGGTAAGCGACGGCAGCCGCATTTATGTCTATAAGCCGAATGGTGAAGTCGTCGCGCTGTCCACCGCGGGGGGGCGCCAGTGGACGCAAAACCTGCGCCCTGAAGGCGAACGCGACGTTGGTCCGGGCGGCGGTGTCGTTGTTGACGGCGGCGTTGTTTATGCCGCGACCGGTTACCGCCAAGTGGCGGCCCTTGAAGCGGGTTCCGGCCGGGTCATCTGGACCGCGGAAATGGACACTCCGGCCCGTGGTGCCCCGGCAGCCGGTGGCGGTCACGTCTTTGTCGTGAGCCAGTCCAACGAAGTCTATGCGTTTTCCAAGGAAGACGGCTCTGTGGCCTGGACATTTGCCGGGATCGAAGAGACTGCCGGTGTTCTGTCTGCCGCAAATCCTGCCATCTCTGGCAATCGGGTGATTGTGCCGTTCTCGTCTGGTGAAATCATGGCCATCAACATCAAGTCCGGTGAGCCGGATTGGATTGATGGTGTCTCCCGCGGCTTCCGGACACTGGCTCTGTCTGGTCTCGCAGATGTTTCTGCAAGCCCGGTTGTTTCCGGCAACACTGTTGTCGCGACCGGCGTTGCCGGGCGCACGGTGGCTGTTGATGTGCGTACTGGACAGCGTCAATGGGATCAAAACCTTGGCAGCGTCCATACGCCTGTCGTCTCCGGAAACGCCGTGTTCATGGTGGATCTTGACGATCGCATGGTCGCGCTTGACCGCTCGAGCGGTGAAACCATGTGGGCGACACAGTTGCCGAAGCCGGAAAAGAAAAAGCGCCGCCGCAATTGGGCGGGCCCGATCCTGGCCAATGGCGCTCTTGTCGCCTTTTCCAGTGATGGCCAGATCGCCATGGTCGATTCCGCCTCAGGCAACATCATGACAACGCAGCGCACCAACACCGATGTCTTCGTGACACCGATTGCCGCAGGTGGCCGTGTGGTTGTCCTGACCGGCCGGGATGGCGTTGCCGCGTTTAACTGATTATTGGGCGCTGAGGCTCTAGTTGAGCCTCAACGTTTCAAAACTGGTCAAGCTATAGTATCTGAGCACCTTATCGTTGCCTGCCGGGCAAGGATGAGGTGCTTTGAGTTTGTTCAAGGGCGGGATCCTTTGGTTGATCCGCCTCTTAGGAGTGAATGCCGTGGGCGCTACCGTCGCCATCGTTGGACGGCCGAATGTCGGCAAGTCCACATTGTTCAACCGTCTTGTCGGAAAGCGCTTGGCGCTCGTCGATGACACGCCGGGTGTGACCCGTGACCGCCGTCCGGGCGAAGCCCGCCTTGGCGACCTGCGCTTTACGATCATAGACACTGCGGGTCTTGAAGACGCCGACAAGGCGTCCCTGGAAGGCCGTATGCGCCGTCAGACCGAAGAAGCGATTGAAACCGCTGATGCCGTGCTGTTTGTCATTGATGCGCGCGCCGGGGTTACACCGCTCGACGCACACTTTGCAGATGTTGCGCGCAAGACCACCCGTCCGGTGATCCTACTGGCCAACAAGGCCGAGGGCCGTGCAGGGGAAAGCGGCCTTTACGAATCCTTCTCGCTTGGCCTTGGTGAGCCGATCGCGATCTCTGCCGAGCATGGCGAAGGCCTGGCTGATCTTTATGATGCTCTGAAACCCCATGTTGACCGGGTGAGTGAGGAAGAGGACGCGAAGCGCGAGGAAGCTGTCACAAACGTCGATGTCGACGAGGACGGTGAGATTGTCGACGATGAAGATCCGGTTGGCACGAAAGAGCGGCCTCTGCGCGTTGCCATCGTTGGCCGTCCGAATGCCGGCAAGTCCACGTTGATTAACCGGATGCTGGGGGAGGATCGCATGTTGACCGGTCCGGAGGCCGGTATTACGCGCGATTCCATCTCCGTCGACTGGACCTGGCACGACCGGCACATAAAGCTGTTCGATACGGCCGGGATCCGCAAGAAGGCGCGTGTTCAGGAGAAGCTGGAAAAGCTCTCTGTCGCCGACGCCCTGCGGGCCATCAAGTTTGCTGAGGTTGTTGTTGTCACCCTGGATGCGACGATGTCGTTTGAAAAGCAGGATCTGCAGATCATTGATCTTGTGGCCCGCGAAGGCCGGGCGCTGGTCATTGCCGTCAACAAATGGGATTTGATCGAAGACCGGGAAGAAGCCTGGAAAAAGATCCGGGACGCCAACGAACGGTATTTCAATCAGATCCGCGGCGTCCGCATTGTGACCTTGTCCGGTATTCAGGGGCAGGGCATTGACCGGTTGGTTGAAGGTGTTTTTGCCGCCTATGATGCCTGGAATGCACGGGTGTCGACAGCTGGGCTGAACCGGTGGCTGGAGCGGGCAACCACGTCGCATCCACCGCCCGCGGTCGCAGGTCGGCGCGTTCGCATCCGCTACATGACGCAGCCGAAAACACGGCCGCCGCACTTCGTGGCGTTCAGTTCCCGTCCGGAGCAGCTGCCGGAAAGTTACACCCGGTATCTGATCAATTCCCTACGTGAGAAATTCGATATCCAGGGCACGCCGATCCGGTTGTCTTACCGCAAGGGCGACAATCCCTATGCGCCGAAGAAAAAGCGCAAAATCCAATAGCAGCTGCTGCGCAGCCTTGTCTCAGGTCCCGGTGGTCTACCGGGACCCTTTTGTTCAGATAAATTGATTTTCAAGGAGATCTTCCATGTCATCCGATCGGCTTGCCTTTACCGAAGCGCTTGCACAAAAGGCCGGACTTGTCGCGCTGGATTATTTCAGAAAGCTCGACACCCTGACGATCACGCAAAAGGGTCATCAGGACCTCGTGAGCGAAGCGGACCAGAACGTTGAGACACTCATTCGCGACGCGCTGTCTGATGCCTATCCGGACGACGGGATCCTCGGCGAAGAACATGGCATGGAAGAAGGCGAGAGCGGGTTCACCTGGGTGATTGATCCGATCGACGGCACGGCGAACTTCGTCACTGGCATACCGCAATGGTGCGTCATCATCGCATGTGTTCAGCAAGGCCAGACCCTTCTCGGAGTGATCCACGATCCGGTCGCCGGGGAGACATTCTCAACGTTGGCAGGCGGCGGTGCCTTTTTGAACGGCAAGCCGATCAAGGTATCGGACAGCGAAAGCGTGTCCGTCGGCTCCGTGGGCGTCGGCTTCAATGGTCGTACATCCGTGACCGATGCAGTCAACGCGGTTGGTGCGCTGGTGTCCAAGGGCGGGGTTTTCTTCCGCAATGCCTCTGGCGGCCTGATGCTCGCGTATACTGGAGCTGGACGCCTGATCGGCTATATCGAGTCGCACATGAACGCCTGGGATTGCCTCGCCGGCATGCTGCTTATCCAGGAGGCCGGCGGAAAGGTTCTGGAGCAGGACGTCGCCCATGCTCTCTGTCATGGCACCCGTGTGGTGACCGGTGCACCGGGTGTTTTTGCGGAACTGACCGACATCGCCGAAAGCTCCTTCGCACCGCTGCAAGCGGCGGAGTAAAGGGTTTACATAGCGAGACCGTCAAACATGCTGGTCGATCAGGATCGGATTGCCGTCCGGATCGAGCAGCATCAAACTGCCGGGACCGGTTGTCGTCTCGTCCACTTCTTGGACGAAACTGTAGCCCTTGTCTTTCAGTGTTTTCTGTAGCGCGCGGATATCTGTAAACGCATCGAGTTTTTTCGCGTCTTGGTCCCAGCCTGGATTGAACGTCAGGATGTTCTTTTCAAACATGTCCTGAAACAAACCAATGACCGTCTCGCCATTTTTTAAAATGACCCAGCCATCGTACCCGGACCCGCCTAGATCGGAAAATCCAAGACCCTCGTAAAATGCCTTCGACTTGGCAAGGTCTTTGACAGTCAGGCTGATTGAAAACGCTCCGAGCTGCATAGGCGTGGTCCTCCGTTTAAAAATAAGGGACCAGAAAAGCGGACTTTAGAGCGTCTTTCTACTTAAAAGCTGACCCACTCGCGGCTGACGCGGTCGTAGAGTTTGCCGGTCTCATGGACATCGGTCTTTACGAGCTCGACCAGCTCGGGCGCGATGTCGCGTGGGTGCGGCAGGTTTTCCGGCGGCTCGCCCGGCATCGCCTTGGCCCGAAGTCCGGTCCGGACGGGGCCGGGGTCAGCCAGGTTGATCTTCATGTTGGTTTTGAGGCTTTCATTCGCCCAGGTACGGGCCATGGCCTCAACACCGGCCTTTGAGATAGACTGCAGCCCCCAGAAAGCCGGGCAGGTGCTGGCCTGCACGGAAGTCAGGAGCAGAGCGCGGCCGGCGTCCGACTGGCGTAGCAGAGGATCCAGAGACCGGATCAACCGCCAATTGGCGGTTACGTTGACCGACATGACCTTTTCGAAGTCTTTCGGGCTGATATGGCCGATCGGGGACAGGATACCCAGCATCCCGGCATTGCCGATAAAGACATCGAGTTTCTTCCAGCGCTCATAGATCGCGGCGCCAAGACGATCCAGGGCATCATGGTCCGTGAGGTCGACAGGAACAAGTGTTGCCTGGCCGCCTGCAGACTGGATTTCGTCATCGAGGTCCTCGAGACCACCAACGGTACGGGCGATCGCAATCACATGCGCGCCGCGCGCTGCCAGTTGTTTGGCGAGTTGATATCCAATACCGCGCGATGCACCGGTCACCAGGGCGACCCGGCCTTCAAAATCCTGTGTCATGTTGCTCGTTAATTCCTTAGCCGACTTCCACCAGACGCGGCGCACTGACAAAATCTTGATCTTCGGACAGATCGGTCAGCGGTGTCGGGTAGTCGCCAGTAAAACAATGGTCTGTAAATTGCGGGTTTTCGTTGTCCCGGCCATCATAACCTGCGGCCCGGTAAATTCCGTCCACGGAGAGGAAGGCAAGGCTGTCGGCGCCGATGTAGTTGCACATTTCTTCAAGCCCATACTTCGCTGCCAACAGCTTTTCACGAACGGGCGTGTCGATGCCGTAGTAGTCGGAATGCTTGATCGGCGGGCTTGCCAAGCGGAAATGCACTTCCTTGGCACCGGCATCCCGGATCATCTGAACGATCTTCACGGACGTGGTGCCGCGCACCAGGCTGTCATCCACAAGCACAACGCGCTTGCCTTCGATCTGTGATCGGTTGGCAGAATGCTTCATCTTCACGCCAAGCGCACGGATCTGCTGGGTCGGTTCAATGAAGGTCCGGCCCACATAGTGGTTGCGGATGATGCCGAGTTCGAACGGAACGCCGCTTTCCTGACTGTAGCCAATTGCGGCTGGAACACCACTGTCCGGCACTGGTACGATCACATCAGCATCCACGTGGGATTCACGCGCGAGTTCCCGGCCCATGTCCCGGCGCACATCATAGACGCTGCGGCCGCCAACGATGGAGTCAGGACGCGAGAAGTAGACATACTCGAAGATGTCCGGTCGGGCAGGGCGCTTGCCAAACGGGAAGAAGGACTGGATGCCGGTGGATGTGCAGACGATGACTTCGCCGTTTTCCACGTCCCGGATGAATTTCGCCCCGATGATGTCGAGCGCGCAGGTTTCAGACGCGAGGATCGGAGCACCATTCAGGTCGCCCAGAACCAGTGGACGGATGCCGAGCGGATCACGCGCGCCAATGAGTTTCTTCGACGTCAGCGCAACAAGGGCATAAGCCCCTTCCATCTGGGTGATGGCTTCAACAAACCGGTCGACGATTTTCTGTTCGCGGGACCGGGCGACCAACTGCAGGACAACCTCTGAGTCCGACGTGGACTGGCAGATAGCGCCGTCGCGGATCAGTTGTTGGCGCAAGGTCAGCGCATTTGTGAAATTGCCATTGTGGCAGATCGCGATGCCGCCGCCTTCCAGCTCGGCAAACAGCGGCTGCACGTTGCGCAGGATGGTTTCGCCAGTCGTGGAGTAGCGCACGTGGCCGATGGCGGCGCGGCCGGTGAGGCGGCCGATCGTCTCTGCGTCGGAGAAGTGGTCCCCGACAAGGCCCAAATGGCGTTCTGCGCGGAACTGTTCATTGTCGAAGGTTACGATACCGGCCGCTTCCTGGCCGCGATGCTGCAGGGCATGCAGGCCGAGCGCGGTCAGCGCGCTGGCGTCTTCATGGCCCAGAATGCCGAACACACCGCACTCTTCGCGCAATGTGTCGTCATTGATGTCGAACGGCTCATGGAAATCGGTTCCGCCAGTCATGGCGACCACTCCTTACATTCTGACCGGTCTGCAGGCCGGTCCGGATATTGTGTCGTTTGTCTAAACGGGCGCCGGTTTTCGGCGTCAGTTGCTGTCCGTGGTCAGCTGTTCCAGGCCCTGACGCTCAGAGTCGCTGTAAGTGGGCTCTTCGGCAGGCGCGCTGGAGCGTTGTCCGCCTGTTAGCTCATTTTCCCGGATCTTGTCCAGAATCGCTTTTTCCGGGTCTTCTGGCAAGACCGCGACCAATCGTTCGCCCACCGACAACAGGATCGGCAGTGATTTGGCGTTTTGCACCCAGCGCGGCTGTTGCTCCGGCTGGACGAACCAGTTGAAGAACATCATTGCGACAACGACCAGCAATAGGCCGCGAACGGCGCCGAAAACAAAGCCGAGCGTGCGATCAAGCGCACCGATGCGGCTGTCCAGAATGAAATCGGAAATGCGCATGGTGATGTAGCTGACAACGATCAGCGTCACCAGGAAGACGGCAGCCGCGGAAACACCCATCGCGACCAGATCTTGCGAGATGTACTGCTGGGTGTAGGGCATGACGCGCTCATAGAGCATGAACGCGGCAACGGCCGCGGCGACCCATGAAACGATCGACAGGACTTCGCGGACAAACCCGCGGATCATAGCCAGAACCGCCGAGATGAGCATGATGACCAGAAGCAGTCCGTCCAGCAGCGTAATCGGCATGTTTCCGATAAGTCCTCTGTCTGGCGCCGAAGCGCGAAAATTACACTCTCTAGCGGGTCTGATGATGCGTCAGGTTGCCCCTTGTGCACCAGTCTCCGCTGTCAGTTTAGCGATGAAGTCCCCAAGTTCCGGCAATCCCGTTGCCTTGAAGGGAGACGCGGCGCCGTCCTTGAGGTTGCCCTCTGGACAATAAGCCTGATCAAAGCCAAGTTTTTCGGCCTCTTTCAGTCTTGATTGAGCTTGCGCCACGGGCCGGATGGCCCCCGACAAACTGACTTCGCCGAAATAGACGCAATTGGCCGGAAGGGCAAGCCCGCTGAGCGAAGAGACAAGGGCTGCAGCAACGGCAAGATCGGCACCGGGCTCGTTGATTTTAAGCCCTCCGGCGACATTCAGATAGACATCATGCTGCGAAAACCGGACGCCGCAGCGCGCCTCTAGAACCGCAAGGATCATGGATAGACGCGCAGTGTCCCAGCCGATCACAGCGCGGCGGGGCGTTCCAAGTGAGGATTGTGCCACCAGGGCCTGGATTTCGATGAGGAGCGGCCGCGAGCCCTCAAGACCGGCAAAGACCGCTGCGCCGGGCGCCGTGGTGTTGCGGTCTCCCAGGAAAAGCGCTGACGGGTTGGGCACTTCCTGAAGACCCTTGCCGGTCATTTCAAAAACGCCGATCTCGTCAGTTGCACCAAACCGGTTTTTGACCGAGCGCAGGATCCGGTATTGATGGGCACCATCGCCCTCAAAATAGAGAACCGCGTCCACCATGTGCTCGACGACACGGGGACCGGCGATCTGCCCGTCTTTGGTGACATGACCGACGAGCACCAAAGTGGTGCCATTCTTCTTGGCATAGCGGACCATGGCCTGAGCTGACGCCCGCACCTGCGTAACAGTGCCAGGCGGTGAGTCCGCCTGATCTGTCCAAAGCGTCTGAACGGAATCCAGGATCAACATCGCCGGGGCCGTGTCAGCTTCCAGGGTCGCCAGGATGTCTTCCACGCTGGTTTCCGCGGCCAGGGCCACTGGTGCTTCTGCCAGTCCCAGTCGCTCAGCGCGTAGCCGCACCTGGCCGATCGCTTCCTCGCCGGAGATGTAAACAGTCTTGTGACCGAGGCTGGCGAGTTGAGCTGCCGCCTGGATCAGCAGCGTCGACTTTCCGATCCCGGGATCGCCGCCGACGAGCAGTGCGGAGCCGCGGACAAAGCCCCCGCCAGTGACCCGGTCAAGCTCAGCAACCTTGGTCTGAATGCGCGGCGCTTCCTTGGTGTCCCCGGTCAGGCCGACAAGTGGAACAACACGGCCCTTGGACTTTGAGGCCCGGCTCGGACCTCCGCCAATACCGCCGCCGGTCTGCTCTTCGACAATGGTGTTCCATTCACCGCAGGATTCGCAGCGGCCGACCCACTTCGCGGTGACCGCGCCGCAGGATTGGCAAACGAAAGAAGTGGACCGGCGGGCCATCTAATAAAACTCCAATCAACCCAACGGGCCGTAGATGCGCTCAAAGCGCCGTCCGAGGCTTGTCAGGTATTCGTAGTCGATGGTCTCCGCATAGGCCGCCATGTCAGCCGCCGCAACATTTGGCCCAAGCATTTCCACAAGCCCGCCGCGCTGAACAAGGTGTTCTGGAATGTCGGTGACGTCGAGCGTGATCATGTCCATGGAGATCCGTCCAAGAATTGGGGCCTTGTGGCCGCCAATCATTCCAAAACCGCCAGGACGGTCATCTGAAGAGCTGGCACGCCGCAACAGGCCGTCCGCGTATCCAGCCGCGACGACCGCGTTGCGGAGCGTCCGTTTCGCGGTTTGGGTTGCGCCATAGCCGATCGCATCGCCTTTCGGAACGTTTCGCACAATCATGATGCGGGCTTCTACTTTGGCGACCGGCTGCATCGGATTGTCGCCATGGTCGAAGGCCCGGCCGCCGTAGAGAGAAATGCCGGGACGGACGAGTTCGAAGTGATAGTCCGGTCCCATCAGGACGCCAGCGGAATTGGCAAGGGACCGCGGAACACCCTTGAACGGCGAGGTGAGCGCGATAAACCGGTCAAGCTGCTCCTTGTTCATCGGATGGTCCGGATCCGAGCCGCAAGCCAGATGCGACATGAGGAGGCTCGGTTTAAAGGGGCCCATAAGTTCTGGATCAGCGAGCGCTGTTCCAAATTCGTCGCCAGACAAGCCAAGCCGATGAATTCCGGTGTCGACATGGACCGCTGCTGGAAAACTCTTTCCGGAAGTCCTGCAGAGTTCGGCCCACTCTTTCAATTCGTCCAGGGATCCGAGGACCGGCCGAACATCGTGTTGAAGAAGCAGATCCGCCGTGTCCGGAAACAAGCCGTCGAGCGCATAGATGGTGGCACTTGGAAGCGTCTGGCGCAGCGCAATGGCTTCTGTTGGTACCGCCACAAAGAACGCCCGGCAACCTTCCTCAAAGAGCCTAGTTGCCGTCTCTGCTTGTCCTGTTCCATAGGCATTTGCCTTGATGGTTGCCGCGCATTCGCTGCCCGGCGCTAATCTGGATCTCAAAAGAGACCAGTTCGCGGCAATGGCGTCCAGATCAACGGTCAAACGGCCGCCATAAAGGGCGGAGGAGTAGGCATTCATGGGCGTTTCGGACACGAGGCTGACAGGTCTCCGGACAGAATCGGATTTCGCAGTGCATCAACCCGCCGACATTAGAAGGTTCGCCGCTGCCTGCAAAGCGTTTGGTTTGGGCAGAGTGTACCCGTCCGATAGCCAAAACGGTCAAGCCGGCCTTGCTTGGTCAAAGATCCAACCCGGCCTGGAAGTGCAATCCTACTCGTAGCGCTCGGGCAGGTGGTCGTCCTCAGCCAAGTCGGAGAAGCGGGTGTACTGACCTTCGAAGTGAAGGTTCGCGGTTCCGGTTGGTCCGTGACGTTGCTTGGCGACAATGACTTCCGCCTTGCCTTTCAGCCGCTCCATATTGTCCCGCCAGATCTCATATTCCGGCGAGCCTTCATCCGGTTCCGTTTTGGAAAGGTAATACTCCTCACGGAACACGAACATGATCACGTCGGCGTCCTGCTCGATGGACCCGGATTCACGCAAGTCGGACATCATCGGGCGCTTGTCATCGCGCGATTCCACCTGACGCGAAAGCTGGGAAAGCGCGATGATCGGAACATTGAGCTCCTTTGCGAGCGCTTTCAGCCCGGTCGTGATCTCTGTGATTTCCTGAACGCGGTTGCCCTGGTTCTTGGCCGAGCCGGAAAGGAGCTGGATATAGTCAACGATGAGCAGATCAAGACCGCGCTGACGCTTCAAACGGCGGGCCTTGGCCACCAGCGAGGCAATGGAAATACCACCGGTCTGATCGACATGAAGCGGAACGGACTGCATGGTTTGCGCGCAAGCGGCCAGCTTTTCAAACTCGGCCTCTGAAATGTCACCACGGCGGATTTTCGAAGACGAGATCTCAGCCTGTTCGGAAATGATACGGGTCGCAAGCTGTTCGGCCGACATTTCGAGCGAGAAGAAACCAACCACGCCGCCGTTGACGGTCTTGATCGTTCCGTCCTGCTGTTCTTCGGCCTGATAGCTCTGCGCAATGTTGTACGCAATGTTGGTCGCAAGCGAGGTTTTGCCCATTGCAGGACGCCCAGCGAGAACGATCAAGTCGGAATGCTGCAAACCGCCCATCAGCTTGTCGAGTTCACGCAAGCCGGTGGAAATCCCGGACAGGGCGCCTTCACGATTGTAGGCCGCGTGGGCCATTTCAATGGTTTCGGTAAGCGCGTCGCCAAAGGAGACAAATCCGCCTTCGCTGCGCCCCGTTTCGGCCAGTTCAAAAAGGCGGCGCTCGGCGTCATCAATCTGTTGCTCCGGCGGGACATCGATCGGCGCGTCAAAAGCGATGTTGACCATGTCTTCGCCGATCCGGATCAGATTCCGGCGGATGGCAAGATCATAAATGGTGCGGCCGTAGTCTTCCGCGTTGATGATAGACGCCGCATCGCCGGCAAGACGCAGCAGAAACTGGGTCGCGGACAGGTCGGCGATCTTTGCGTCGGCCGGGTAAAACGTCTTGAGGGTGATCGGGGAGGCGGTCTTGCCTGCGCGGATCAGGTGGCCGATCTTTTCATAGACATCCTGATGCGGCGGCACGAAGAAGTGGTGCGGTTCCAGAAAGTCGGACACGCGGTAGAACGTCTCGTTGTTGACGAGGATCGCGCCAAGAAGCTGCCGCTCGGCTTCCGCGTTATGCGGTGCCAGACGCTGGACGTCTTCTTCTGTCTCGACCTTCTGCAAAGTACCCTTCATGCCTGCCCCCGATGACCGTGTTGTCATCGGAAATAGCCTCAGACCGGTGTGGGCTCAAGCTGCAAAAAAGCTTGACGCAGATTCCCACCGGCGTCCACAGATCAACGGGGAAAGGTTGAAAACATACTTGACTCAAACAGCCTTTGAGGACTCAGGAATTGGCTATTAGTCGTTGATATTCAATATGTTTTTAAATAGTCAATGATTAGTTAATGGAAAATCCAGCACTTTCAATGCGTTGGCTGGATATGCGAAGCTGGCAGGCGAGGCGGCTTTCAAAAAGCAAGCTGGCAAAAGAAAACGGCGCCCGAAGGAGCGCCGTTTCCGAGAAGTTTTTCAAAGGCTGGATCGAAGCAATCAAGCTTCTTCTTCAGCAACTGCTTCTTCAGTTGCTTCAGCTTCTTCGCCTTCGCCCTCTTCTTCGTCTTCTTCAAATTCGAAGACGTCCTGTTCCGGCGCGGTCAGATCTTCACCGGCTGCCTGACGAACGGCTTCGTCTTCAGAGCGTGCGACGTTGACGGAAATGCCAACTTCGACTTCCGGGTGCAGCTGAACGAGAACGGCGTGCATGCCGATAGTTTTGATCGGGCTGCGCAGTTCGACCTGGCCACGGGTGACCGAGAAGCCTGCAGTCGTCAGACCTTCGGCAATGTCACGTGTGGATACAGAACCGTAGAGCTGGCCAGTTTCACCAGCGGAGCGGATCATGACGAGTGCTTCGCCGTCCATTTTGGCGGCAACAGCTTCAGCTTCGGACTTGCGCTCAAGGTTGCGGGCTTCCAGCTGGGCGCGCTCGTTTTCGAAACGCTCCAGGTTGGCCTTGTTGGCGCGCAGAGCCTTGCCTTGCGGCAGAAGGAAGTTGCGTGCGTAGCCATCGCGCACCTTAACGGTGTCGCCCATCTGGCCGAGCTTGGCGATACGCTCAAGAAGGATAACTTGCATGGGTTTTCTCCTACTGTCCCGCCATCGTCTTTTATGTGTGATGACGGTTAGAGACCGTTTGCCCGCGGTCCCAATTCGGGTTCTGCCGGGCGGACCCGGCAGAAGGCATCTCCTGACGTTGAGGAGGTGCTTAGCTGATGACGAACGGCAGCAGGCCGAGCAGGCGGGCGCGCTTGATTGCACGGGCCAGTTCACGCTGCTTCTTCGCGGAGACCGCGGTGATCCGGCTCGGAACGATCTTGCCGCGCTCGGAAATGTAGCGCTGCAGCAGACGGATGTCCTTGTAGTCGATCTTCGGCGCGTTGGCACCAGAGAACGGGCAGGTCTTCCGGCGGCGGAAGAACGGACGGCGGCTTGGGGTTTGTGAAATGTCTACCATAATCTCTTACTCCCCTTCAGCCCGGCGCGGAGCGCGATCGCCACCACGATCGCCGCCGCGGTCACCACCACGGCCGCCACGATCACCACCACGGTCGCCAAAACGACCACCACGGCCGCCACGATCGTCGCGGTCACGCTTCTGCATCATTGCAGACGGCTCTTCGTCCAGCTCGTCGACCTTGAAGGTCATGAAGCGCAGAACGTCTTCGCTGAGGCCCATCTGACGCTCCATCTCGGCAACCGCTGCATGCGGTGCTGTGATGTTCATCAGGGTGTAGTGTGCCTTGCGGTTTTTCTTGATGCGGTATGCGATGGTACGCAGACCCCAGTTTTCCACCTTGCCGACAGTGCCACCAGCGCCTTCGATAAGGCCTTTGTACTGTTCGACGAGGGCTTCGACCTGTTGGGCCGAAACGTCCTGGCGGGCCAGGAACACGTGCTCGTAATGAGGCATGGAAACTTGCCTTTCCTTCGGTTGACAACTCAGGTTTGGCGCAAAGCCTCCTCGTAAGCCCGGAAAGGCTACGAGAAATCTTACGGGAGTGGGAACACGGGAAGTCGGATATTCTTTTCGATATCCTGGCAAACGCCCTTCCGTTCAGCCCCCGGCCAAACCCGGATGAAGCGCGGTGTATACTCCGATTTGGGAGAAATGCAAGGGCCTGACCCGGAAATCCGCCGCTTCAAGGCGTTGCGGCGTCAGAAACCAAATTCTTGCCGTCCAGACCTATCGCGCCCGCCGGCCTCAGCAGATATCTCAACGTCTTGCCCAACCTCGATCCGGCCCGGTTTCAAAACCGAGGCATAGAGGCCGAAATTGACGTCGTAGCCTTGGGAGAGTGCTTTCAGGATCAGCGGTTCTGAAGACAGCCCGTCCTGTTTGGCTGTGACCATGACACAGCGTTCTGTCGGGTGGGTGATTTTAAGCCGGACATCACCAATGGTGAGGACGCGACCCAGCATATCCTCTGCGCTCATGTGGTCTGGCGTGTTCAGCAAAAGGTTTGCGCGGAATCTGCGCGGATCGAAATCCAGATGCGGAAACCGCGCTTGGAGCCGATTTAGATCGGAGGACAGGATTAGGTGGACAGCGCCGTCGTCAAAATGCGCCACGTCCTGGTCTTCAACGAGTGTCACCGGCTGTTCGAGATAGTCTGAGAGGCGGTTCGGCAAATCTCTGGAGCTGATCGGTTCCAAGGTCTCCCCGGGCAGTCCTATGTGAATTTCATTGTTCTGTGTTTCTGCCCGGAGAAACAGCAAGTTGTCGATGCGTTGGAAGTGGCTGGTGGATTTGCCGCTGCCAAGTTTGCCGCTCGCGTCCGCCACGGCATACGCTCTATCGCCTGACAAGCCGCGGTCTTCTATGAGCGCTTCATTTAAGCGTTCGCCCAATAAGGATTTGACGGGATAGCGCCAGATGGAGTGGATGTTCATGCCTGCCGCTGCCACGTGCGCTTTTGTCTTTGAAGAACGTCCAATTCCCTCAAAACTTCCCTCATCGCTCTTGACACTTTACCCCCGTCCGTTTCATAGCCTGCCGCCAAGGCACGTGGGCTCTTTCTAAAAATGCCCGCTCAAAAACGCTCTTCCTTGTAGCAACAGCTCGCGGCAAAAACAAAAAACACCGCCCGCTGAGGCCAATTCGGAGACTTATCCAGATGACCACCGCATTCACATTCCCGGGCCAGGGCAGCCAGGCTGTTGGCATGGGCAAGCTTCTCGCCGACACGTTTCCAGAAGCCAAGGCTGTCTTCGACGAGGTGGACAATGCGTTGGACCAAAAACTTTCCGACATCATGTGGAACGGTCCGGAAAGCGATCTGACGCTGACCGCCAACGCTCAGCCGGCTCTGATGGCTGTCAGTCTCGCCACCATGCGGGTTCTGGAAGCCAAGGGCCTGGATTTGAAAGCGTCCGTTTCTTTCGTCGCGGGTCATTCGCTGGGTGAATACTCCGCTCTTGCGGCAGCTGGCAGCCTGGATGTGGCAACAGCTGCGAAACTCCTGCGCGTGCGCGGCAACGCCATGCAAAATGCAGTTCCTGTCGGGCAGGGCGCGATGGCAGCGCTTCTGGGTCTGGATTTCGAGGCAGCTGCCGAAGTTGCCAAGGATGCAGCGCAGGGCGAAGTTTGTCAGGCAGCCAACGACAATGCGCCCGGCCAGGTGGTTGTGTCCGGTCATGTGGCCGCCGTTGAGCGCGCCGTTGAGATCGCCAAGGCACGCGGTGCCCGCCGTGCAGTTCTTTTACCGGTAAGTGCACCGTTCCATTGTTCGCTGATGGGCCCGGCCGCAGAGGCCATGGCCGAAGCGCTGAACAATGCCGATATCAAGGCGCCGGCCGTGCCGCTCGTTGCCAATGTTCTCGCAGCGCCGATCACCGACCCGGTTGATATCCGCGATCGTTTGGTCGAGCAGGTCACCGGTACTGTGCGCTGGCGGGAGAGCATTTCCTGGCTCGCAGGAGAGGGCGTCGACACATTTGTTGAGGTTGGAACCGGCAAGGTCCTGACCGGCATGGTCAAGCGGATTGCCAAGGAAGCCGGCGGCATGGCCGTCAATTCGCCGGACGACATTGACGCGGTCATCGAAAAGCTGTCCAGCTAAGATCCAAAAACAACAACTAAGAACCCGGCCCGGCCAGGGCCTGTGCCATACGGCGCGAAACGCAAGGAAGGACGTCATATGTTCAGCTTGGAAGGCAAGAATGCGCTGATCACCGGTGCGACAGGTGGGATCGGGGAATCGATTGCCCGGGCGCTTCATGCACAAGGAGCAACCGTCTCCCTGTCAGGAACCCGCGCTGAAAAGCTTGAAGCTTTGGCGGCCGATCTCGGTGAGCGCGCTTTCGTGACACCAGCAAACCTGTCGGATCGTGAAGCTGTTGTGGGTTTGCTGCCAGCAGCTGAAGAGAAGATGGGGTCGGTGGACATCCTGGTAAACAATGCCGGGATCACCCGCGACAACATTTTCATGCGCATGAAAGACGAAGAGTGGGACCAGGTGCTGGAAGTTAACCTGACGTCCGGCTTCCTTCTGTGCCGCGCCGCGATCAAGGGCATGATGAAGCGCCGTACAGGCCGGATCATCGGCATCACATCTGTTGTGGGCGTGACCGGAAACCCGGGTCAGGTCAACTATGCCGCGGCCAAATCCGGCATGATCGGAATGTACAAGTCTTTGGCGCGTGAAGTGGCTAGCCGCAACATCACCGTGAACTGTATTGCACCGGGTTTCATTGAAACCGCGATGACCGATGCGCTGAATGACAAGCAGAAAGATTCGATTTTAACCAGCGTGCCGGCAGGCCGTTTGGGCACAGCTGCCGAGATTGCATCGGCCGCAACCTATCTTGCCAGCGACGAGGCCGCGTATGTCACAGGGCAAACGCTGCACGTCAATGGCGGTATGGCAATGATTTAAAAGGATGATTTGCCGAGCAGGCAAAAATAATCCCGGCCGCAAAGAAGCGGCTCTGACCGGCTGGTAATGGTCAACAAAGTGTGTTACCTACCCGCCGATTGTTACAAATTGCACATCTTGGCCCGGTCTCAGGCCGGGGTGTGCAAAGACACACTTGAGTTCAGTGAGTTCGGTCCGCCGCGTTTCCAGTCAACCGGTCCGGCGCCGTGCCGCGAGTGATGAACAGACGAAAACCAAGGAAGTAAAAGATGAGCGATATCGCGGATCGAGTTAAGAAAATCGTTGTCGAGCACCTCGGCGTAGACGCAGAGAAGGTTGTTGAAGGCGCAAGCTTCATCGACGATCTGGGCGCAGACAGCCTCGACACCGTTGAGCTGGTCATGGCTTTTGAAGAAGAATTCGGCGTTGAAATTCCGGACACTGCAGCTGAAACCATCCTGACCGTTGGCGACGCTGTGAAATTCCTGGAAGCCAACAAGTAAGGGGTTTCCCCTTAGCTTGAACCTTATTTGAAGATCGGGCCGGCGGGGTAATGTATCCCGCCAGGCCCTTCTAACGTAAGTGCGGGTGTATGAGGCGAGTAGTCGTAACAGGGTTGGGCATGGTAACGCCGCTGGGCGGCACGGCCGATGTCACTTGGAAGAATATCCTGGCAGGAAAAAGCGGGGCCAATCAGGTCACGAACTTCAAAGTGGACGATCTGGCTTGCCAGATTGCTTGCCAAATCCCGCGCGATCCGGCTGTTGAAGGTGCGTTTAATCCGGACGACTGGATGGACGTGAAGGAACAGCGCAAGGTCGATGACTTCATCGTCTACGCGATGGCAGCTGCCGATCAGGCGATTGCCGATTCCGGGTTCAAAGCCGAAACTTACGAACAACAGGTCCGCTCCGGCGTTTTGATCGGGTCCGGTATCGGCGGCTTGCAGGGCATCGAAAAGGGCGCCCACATGCTTGTCGAGAAGGGGCCGCGCAGGATCAGCCCGTTCTTTATTCCGGGCCGCCTGATCAACCTGGCTGGCGGTTATGTCTCCATTCGCCATGGCCTCAAAGGCCCAAACCACGCTGTTGTGACAGCCTGCTCAACCGGAGCGCATGCTATTGGCGATGCGTCTCGTCTCATCGCATTTGGTGATGCCGACGTGATGGTCGCCGGCGGCACGGAATCTCCGGTCGGACGTCTGGCGCTTGCTGGCTTTGCCGCTTGCCGTGCACTCTCCACCGGGTTCAACGATGCGCCTGAAAAAGGCTCCCGCCCCTATGACAAGGACCGCGACGGGTTCGTTATGGGCGAAGGCGCTGGCATCGTTATCCTCGAAGAGTACGAGCACGCGGTGAAACGCGGTGCGAAAATTTACGCCGAAGTCATCGGCTACGGCATGTCCGGCGATGCCTATCACATCACGGCGCCGTCCGAAGATGGCGATGGCGCCTACCGCTGCATGGAAGCCGCGCTCAACCGCGCAGGCATCACGGCAGCCGATGTGGATTACGTCAACGCACATGGCACCTCCACGCCGCTTGGGGACGAGATCGAACTGGGGGCCGTAACCCGCCTTGCCGGTGAACACGCGTCCAACCTGACGATGTCCTCCACCAAGTCCTCCATCGGTCACCTGTTGGGGGCTGCTGGTGCGGTAGAGGCGATTTTCTCTGTCTTGGCAATTCGTGACGGAATGGCTCCGCCGACGATCAACCTTGACAATCCATCGGTTGAAACCGAAATCGACCTTGTGGCGCACAAAGCGAAACAAATGAACATTGATGTTGCCTTGTCGAACTCTTTCGGCTTCGGTGGAACCAATGCGTCGCTTGTTTTCCGTAAAGTTGCCGCATAACGCATTCACAGTTCATCGGGCCGAAAGCCGATTCGTTCGTTCGGCCCGTTTGTTTTACACGTGACTGCAGTTTGACAGGCCCGTGAGATCTTGTCAGGAGGTGCGATAGGCCATGGGCATTAAGCCGAAAAGTCCGCGCGAAGCATTGCAACCCGAGCCGGCACCTGCGCCTCCGCAACGCTCCCGTCACGTGCGCAATCCGATCGTTATCCTGATCAATATGGTCATTTCTCTGGCGGTCTTCGGGCTGGCAGCTGTTGGCGGCGCGCTTTATTTCGGCAAGCACATGTTCGAGCAGGCCGGGCCGCTCACAGAAGAAGCGACGATCATTATTCCGTCAGGTTCCGGTCTGACCGGGATCACCGACCGCCTCGCAGCAAAAGGCGTGATCGACGACACCATGTTGGATGAGTGGGTCTTCCAGCTTGGCACGCGGTTCTACAAGAGTGCGACCAAGCTGAAAGCCGGTGAATACGCATTCGCGCCTGGCGTCTCCATGAAAGACGTCATGACGGACTTGGTCGACGGCAAGGCTGTCACGCACTCCGTCACGATCCCCGAAGGCTGGACCACCGCTCAAATCATCGAGCGGGTTCGCGAACATCCGATCCTCGTTGGAGAGATCACGGACGTGCCCGCCGAAGGCGCACTTTTGCCTGAAACATATACCTTTGCGCGGGGCGCAACCCGGCAGTCAGTTCTAAACCAGATGCAGGCTGCACAGGACAAACTCTTGGCAGAGATCTGGGAGCGACGGGTAGAAGATCTGCCGGTGGATACACCGGAAGAACTGGTGATCCTGGCGTCCATCGTTGAAAAGGAAACGGCGCTCGCCGACGAGCGGCCGCGGGTCGCCGGGGTCTTTGTCAATCGCTTGAACCAGAACATGCGCCTGCAGTCAGATCCGACCATCCTGTACGGCCTTTATGGCGGGGAAGCGTGGCTCAAGGATCGGTCTGCGATCAAGCAGTCAGAAATCGACGCTGAAAACAATTACAATACATACCAAATTGACGGCTTGCCGCCGGGGCCGATCGGCAATCCGGGCCGGGCTGCAATGGAAGCCGTTGCCAATCCATCCCGGACAAAGGATTTGTTCTTTGTCGCTGACGGGACGGGCGGACACATTTTTGCAGAAACATATGATCAGCACCGCGCCAACGTACGCAAATGGCGTGAGATAGAGCGGCAACGCCGTCAGGCAGAACAAAACTGACCGCACGCTGACACCTTTTGGGGCACCGCAGATTTAGCGGTCAAAACCGGCAGAGATCCGGAGGGGCATATGGCACTTGCCAGCATGACAGGGTTCGCGCGCGCGCCCGGTGAAACCGGCGTCATTCGCTGGACATGGGAACTGAGGTCCGTAAACGGAAAATCTCTCGACCTCCGAATCCGCATCCCGACAGGTTTGGAAGCCCTTGAGCCAAAGATCCGGGAGCGGTGCAGCAAGGTTCTGCGCCGGGGCAACATCTCCATTGGCTTGTCCATGCAGCGGGATCAGGCCGAAAATCAGCTTCAGGTGAACGAAGCCGCCCTGGAATCTGTCTTGTCCGCGATCAAACTGCTCGAAACCAGAATTCCAAATGTCGCTCCTCCGACCCTCGATGGTATTTTGGCGCAAAAGGGTGTTTTCGAGCTCAAGGAGCAGGAAGACGATGAGGCGGCGCAGCAGGCCTTGCACAGCGCCCTTTTGACCTCACTTGATGCGGCTCTGATTGATCTTGTCGACATGCGCCATTCTGAAGGTGCAGCTATCGGCAAGGTCATTCACCAGCAGATCGATACGATTGCGAGCTTGACACAGGCGGCAGAAGACCTGCCAGCACGCCAGCCGGAGGCTATTAAGGCTCGACTGAAAAAAATGATCGAGGAGCTTCTTGAAGCATCGGAAACAAAGCTCGATCCGCAGCGCTTGCATCAAGAAGCGGTCTTTCTGGCGACAAAAGCCGATATCCGGGAAGAGCTCGACCGCCTGCATGCCCACGTGAACGCGGTTAGGGAGCTGCTCGACACCGGCGGCGCTATTGGCCGCCGTCTTGATTTTCTTGCACAAGAATTTAACCGGGAAGCCAATACACTCTGTTCAAAGTCCAATGATGTGGACCTTACGGCAATCGGGCTGGACTTGAAGGCTGTCATAGATCAAATGCGCGAGCAGATACAAAACCTGGAGTAAAACGGTCATGACGGACACGGCAGTTGGAACGCGTGTGAGTGCGGATGAAGCCGAGCAGCAGCGCCGCGGGCTGATGCTTGTATTGTCCTCGCCCTCTGGCGCCGGGAAGTCGACCATTGCCCGGCTGTTGCTGGAAAAGGAAAACAACCTCGAACTTTCCATTTCTGTGACGACCCGGCCACGCCGGTCGAGCGAAGTGGACGGGGTGCATTACCACTTCCTCGATCCAAACCGTTTTGAACAAATGCGGGCCCATGACGAGTTGCTGGAATGGGCGGAAGTCCACGGCAATTATTATGCGACGCCGCGCGGGCCCGTTGAAAACGCCATTGAAAACGGCCGGGACATTCTGTTCGATATCGATATCCAGGGCACGTTTCAGCTTTATGAAAAGATGCGTGACGACGTTGTCTCGATCTTCATTCTGCCGCCCTCCATCGCCGAAATGAAATCCCGTCTCTATCGCCGCGCGGAAGACGCGGATGATGTCATCGCCAAGCGCATGAAAACCGCCGTTGGCGAAATGCGGCATTGGTCGAAGTACGACTATGTCGTCGTGAACGACGATCTGGAGCGGGCCTACGAAAATGTCCGGGCCATCTTGAAAGCAGAACGCCTCAAGCAGGCACGGTCGCCAAAAATCGGTTCCTTGATTCAAGGCATGGTTGACGACCTAGAAGTCGAATTGGACTCCAAAGGCTAACACGACTGCAGCTCCAGCGCGCTCAGAAGCGCAAGGTACCTTAGAGTGCGCCTACCGCATGAAACGTATTCGCCAGTTTGACAAAACCGGCAATGTCAATTTCTTCGGCGCGGGCGGTTGGTTTAATCCCAGCCTCTTCAATCAAACGTTCTGCATCTGCAGACAGAGACTTCAGACTTGCGCGCAACATCTTGCGGCGCTGCCCAAATGCAGCCGCAGTCAATTTCTCCAGGCTGGAAAGATCGCAGGGTAGGGGGGCCGGATTGGGGGTGAGATGCACAACCGCGGATGTGACTTTCGGCGGCGGGGTAAACGCTTTCGGGCTGATGTCGAACAAGATACCGCCCTTGCAGCGCCAACCGGCAAGGACCCCGAGCCGGCCATAGGCTTTTGAGCCAGGTGCTGCAGCAATACGTTCCCCGACTTCCTTTTGAAACATCAAGGTCAGCGATGACCAGAATGGCGGCCAGTCGGGCGTGGTGATCCAGTTGATCAGCAGCAGAGTGCCCACATTATAGGGAAGGTTGGCCGCAATCCGCACCTTGTCTCCACCGGTGACAGCAACCGGATCTATTTCAAGAGCATCACCCTCGATGATTTCAAGGCGTCCTGGGTAATGATCCGCGATCTCGGCCAGTGCCGGAAGGCATCGGCTGTCTTTTTCGATCGCGACAACTTTTTTGGCGCCCGCAGCCAGCAGCGCCCGGGTCAAACCGCCCGGACCTGGGCCAATTTCCAGGACCGTATGATCTTCCAGGCTCCCAGCCGATCGGGCGATCCGGGACGTCAGGTTTAGATCTAATAAGAAGTTCTGTCCGAGTGACTTTTTTGCATTCAGTCCATGGGTCGCGATGACGTCGCGAAGCGGTGGAAGATCGTCGATTTGGGCCATGCCGCGGTTGGTGTCCTAAAGCGTTTCAGGATGCGCCAGCGCATGCGCCATGCGAATAGCTGCACAAAAGCTCTCGATCCGCGCCATCCCGGTGCCGGCCAGCGTATAGGCTGTGCCGTGGTCAGGAGACGTGCGGATGAAAGGAAGGCCCAACGTGACATTGACACTGTCATCGAAGCCGATGGTTTTAGCAGGCACCAGAACTTGGTCGTGATACATGCCGAGGGCACAGTCATACTTCAGACGGGCTTCCGGGTGAAACATCGTGTCTGCCGGGTGCGGGCCTGAGGCCGCAATTCCCATTGCCTTCAATCGTTCAACAGCCGGTACAATGACATTCTGATCTTCCGTACCCAAGGCACCATTCTCGCCCGCATGCGGATTGAGGCCGCACAAAGCGAGGCGCGGATTTTTAAAGCCGAACCGGCTCGTCATATCGTTTGAAACGATTTCTGCTGTCTCGACGATTAAGTCTTCTGTCAAACGCTGAGGGACATCGGAAAGCGGAATATGAATGGTGACCGGTACGACCATCAGATCCGGCCCGGCAATCATCATGACAGGTTTGGAAGGCTGGCCGGGCCAAAACTCTTCGGCCAATGCACCCAGAAACTCGGTATGGCCGGGATGTTTGAAACCAGCCTTATAAAGCGCAGCCTTGTTGATCGGATTGGTAACGACACCAATCGCAGCACCGTCAAAAACGTCTTGCACACACGCTTCAATCGAGTTGATGACGGAAGCGGCAGCCGCCGGATCCTCTTCCCCTGGCATATCGGTTAGGCTGGGGCCCGTTTGAACCACGGGCAGGGCATGAGAAAACCGATCCGAAGCCTGGTCTGGTGAGCAGCTTTCGAAGTGGACCGGAAGTTCGAGTTTTTCCGCACGCTGGCTTAAGAGTTCGACGTCGCCACGCACGTAGAAGGCTGGAAGGCCAAGCTTTTTCCGATTGAACCAAGCCTGCAGTGTCAAGTCCGGGCCAATTCCCGCTGGTTCGCCGAGCGTGATGGCGACAGGTTTTCCTGAACTTCGCATCTTGGAGAGCGGCATATTAATCAGCGATAAATGATCGTTGAGCGGCGCTTGGCATCCATCAGCAATCGACGGGCTTGGCTCTCGCCTTCCTTGGCCCGCAGTTCGTTTTCCAGCTTGGTGCGCATGGCAATGTCGGACTGGATCTCACGTTTCCCGCAAATGGCAATCATTTCAAAGCCGACTGGGGTCGGGTTTGGGTTGGTTAGCTTGCCGGGCCCCAACTTTTTCACCTGATCAATGATGTTCGGCGGAATTTCGGTTTCAAGCCGCCGTCCGATTGGCTGGACAACAACTTCCTTATATTGACCAAGGACGGAGCCCATGTCCTCGCAGCTGGAGACAGCTTTGCGGATCTGAGCGATTTCCCGGCGGCGCTGGGATTTGAAACCGTTGGAGGAGTTTTTCGGAACAACGACGATCACGCGCTGAAGGTCATATTCAATGGACGTGGCCCGGTCTTCTTCATCGGTTTTGCGAAGAGCCGCGATGATATCGGACTCGTCCACATCGACACCGCCGCTGAACCGGGCCCGGACCAGCTTGCCCCAGATGAGCTGCGCTCGCAGGCGTTTTTTCAGTGTTTCGGCTCGCACTCCGCCCTGCCCGAGTGCCTGTGTCAGTCTGGCAGGTGTAAGCTTCACGTTCCGGGCGATATTTGCATAGGCGTTGTCGACTTCACTGTCGCTGACGCTCATGCCCATGCGGGTCGCCTCACCGACCTTGACTTGGTCGTCGATCAGTTCCTGCACGGCTTCACGCCGGGCAACAGAGGCACTTTTCCTCTGAGTGAGCGTAATGAGCCGGGCGCGCTGGGTGATGTCATAGTCGGTTATCGGTACATCGTTGACGATCACCTTGATTGCCGCATCGGCAGACGGTGCGATTGGCGCTGCCAAGAGTAAAGCCACGAGTGCGGACAAGATGACGAAGCGATTGCGCATGGAACTTCCGTGAGTTTTGGCCATGTTTGACGACACTGGATAACAAAGTGCACGTCAGAATAAAAGAGAAACCCGATGTTTCACAGCATCTGGTTTATTTGGGGCATTCTGGTGGCATGCCAGTGAAATAATAGCCGTTCTTAAAGCAAAATCACTAGTTGTTGATCGCGTTGCTTTGAATCTGAGTATTTCCAAGTGTTCTCAAGCCAACCCGGAAAAATAGGAGGCGATCGGTTGTGTCGCCATCGTTGCGGCTGCGGTCTTCTGAATAAGACAATGAAAGCGAGAAGCCCTCGTCGTCATAGCCGACGCCTACGCCGTCCTGAACAATGTTGCTGTTCTGAAGATCGTAGCGCATGGAGCCGAACACACGCCAATTCTCCTGCAGCCGCAGGCTGGCTGAGCCGAGCAACTCTTCGCGCGTATCGTCAATGCCGACATTGGGCTGGGCATCGAGGAAGGCGTAGGCGACCGATGAGACAACCGGTCCGTAGATAGCACTGGCTTGAGCTTGCAAACGGTTGATCGAGAAGTCGTCCTTATCGAACCGTGCCTGCGTGCCGAGTTTCACACCGTATTTGGTATCCAGGTACAAGCTGCCGACATAATCGGACAGATCGGACTCAAGTCCGGAATCTTGTGTCGCGCCAAGAATATCCGGGACCTTGTAGGAGTTCTCGCCAGCGAGATGATAGGACCGGCCGAAAAGGCCGGTTAGATAGTGGCCGCTGTTCAGTTGAAGCTTGTAGTTCAAGCCCACATTGAGGCGGGTGCCGCCTTCAGCGCGGTCGAAACCGGAAAACTTGTCCGTATCAAACAAGGTGGTTGTGTCGAAGACGATGCTCTGTGCGTCCTCGTTCGGCAGTTCGCCGATGCGCTGTTCGTTCGGGCGGGCGATGATCTGAGCGATCGGCTCGAAAATCTGGTTGCCGCCGTTGAAGCTTGCGATGATCGGATAGCTGTATTCCAGACCGATCGCCGGCATAGCACGGCCCACAAAACTCTCACCTGCGAGAGCTGTAACATCCGCATCCGGGGAGGCCAGGAAGAACAGATCGCCCTTCATATACGCGAACGGCGTAAATGTTTGACCAAGTGGGTCGACAAAGGTCCGGCGCCAGGTGCCGTCGACCGACAGACGTGAGAATGTGCCGTCCACTCCGCGGAAGCGGGCATTGGTCCCACCATCAATGGAGAACGCGTCGGTTTCTTCGCGGGTCAACGACGTGAAGTTCGCAGCGAGTGAAAGCTCGCCATCCAACACAGGGTCTGCAAATACGAAATCGTAGTCGACGACTGGCAGCACCAAGGGTTGTTTGCTCTGCAAGTTGCTTCCAACGGGCGAGAAACCATCCGCGTTGAAGTTGCTCGACGTATAATCTGCCTGAGCGATCTGGAAGCCGTAGGTGTTGAAACTAAGAGCGTTGCGCTCAGTCAGGCCCTCGAAGTAGATCCTAGAGGTTTCGTTCCCGCCCCAGCTTGTGAAGGAATAGTCTTCGAAGAAGGCCCGGTCACTCTTGTAGGTGACATCCCAGCCGAGGTTCCAGGCACCGGTTACATTGAATGTGCCCGTCGTGCGGAAAGCACCGCGCATGTCGCTGTCGGCGCGCTGGGTTTTGAACTGGCCAGGATCAAGCTGATAGATGCCGCCTGCTGACAGCGAAAAGTCGCCCCGCCGGAACTTCTGCCGGAAATCAACGTCGACAAAAAGCCCTTGCCTGGTCAGCGGAGTAAAAGTTGTTGTCAGATCGCGGTGCGGGCTCAAGGCCCAGTAGTATGGAATATTCGCCCCGAACCCGAGCTTGTCCGCAATTACCCAGTTGGGGATTAGAAAGCCGGAATGACGCTTGACGGTCGGGTCAGGCATCGACAGGAACGGCGCATAAAGGACTGGCTGTCCGTAGAACTCGAGCGAAGGCTGCTCGAACCGGATCACCTTTTCCTGTTTGTCATGGACAATCGTTTTGGAACGGATGCGCCAGAGCGGTGCTTTGCCAGCTGGACGCGTCGGATTCGTGTAGACGGTATAGACACCATTTTCCACGACTGTGACGTGGCCGTCTTCACGAGTTGCCTGTTCGGCAATCAGCCGCGTTCTGTTCGGCATGTCGATCTGAAGCGAGCGGGCAAAGGCCTGCGCAAAATCTTCCGACATCTGCAACTCTTCGGTCCGAAGAATGTTGCCTTCGGTATCGAGGAAGATGACGTTGCCTGTAGCCGTTAGCTGCTGCGTGCCACGGTTAAAAACGATCTGAGCTGCCTGAACCGTGTTGCCGTCGTAGTAGACCTGCACATCGCCGCGCGCGGTGATGATGTCGCGGTCGAAATCGTAGGTGAGGTTGTTGGCCTCAAGAAGAAGATCTTCGTCAGCGGAGGGGGCTTCGTTGTTGAAAAAATCAAGGTTCTGTGCGGATGCAGAATGCGGGGCCGTCAATATTCCAGCTGACACGGCAAGAGCGCTGACGGCTGCCAAAAGGCATGCACGTCCGGCCCAAGTCTCTGTGTTCAGAAAAAACGGAAACGTCATGCGCCTTACCCGTCTTCCTGATGCAAGAGAATTGTCAAACCCATAAGTACCCCAAATATTCCTGGCGCCCACGCAGCAACCAACGGAGGCACGATTCCCGCCCCTCCGAAGTCCTTGGCCAGTTCCGTAAGAACGTAAAGCACGAACCCGGACAGGATTCCACCCAGAATCATCCGTCCCAATCCACCAAATCGCGAAACTTTAAGGGAAACCGCCGCTGCGATCAGGATCATGGCAATCAACAACAATGGCCGCGCGAGCAGCGATTGATATTGTAGATTGTAACGATAGGCTGGCAAACCCGCGTTTCTCGCCAGTTCGATAAACCGGGGCAGGTTCCAGAATGAAATCGATTCGGGCGACCCGATGCTCTCTCGAACCTCTGTCGCTGTCAGGAACGTGCTGATTTGATAGACGCTGTAAGACTGTGGATCGTTTTCGGTGGTGTAGACGATGGCATTGTCGAGATACCAGGTCTCGTTTCCAAGCCGCGCCTGTTCTGCTTCGATCCGCTCACGGAATGTGCCGTCTTCATCGAAGGTGAAAACCGTCACCCTTAAGAGACGTGTCCCGTTGTCCAGAAGCTGAGAAGCGCGCAGCACGGACTCTCCATCGAGGCCGTCTTGACGGACCCAGACCTCTCCGGAGCTCTGCAACAAGAAGGTCTGATCGGCCCCGAACAATCCGGCAGCAGCTTCCTCTGATTTTTGCTGAAGGTAGACCGCAGCGGGGTTGTAGACCGTGATTGAGAACACCCCGAGCAAAAGACCAACCAAAACGGCGGGCGTTGAAAACTGCCAAACCGAAATGCCAGCCGCCCGGGTTACGACCAGTTCCAAGGCGCGGCTGAGTGTGACGAAGGCTGCGATTGCACCAAACAGAACCGTAAATGGGATGACCTGCTCCAGAAGGAGAGGGACCCGCAGGAGCGATATGTAGGCGACCCGCATCACGGTGAAGCCCTCTCTGTCGCTGCCGCGCCGGACAAGTTCCAGCACATCGAACAGGAAGAGCAGCACCGCGGCGAACAGGAAAAGGCCAAGGATTGCTTTGATAAAGCGGCCGGAAAAGTAAACAGAAAGGGTCCGCCCCAGGATCATGAAGCGCTCCCGGCACGGTTCTTGGTCAATTTTGCGGTGATTGCTTCAACCCAGTCTCCGATCATGAGCTGGAACCGTTGGAGGGCCTGAGACTGTTTGCCCTGGTGCCCGCGGAGGATCGAAACTAGGGCAATGCCACCGCCCAGAACCGGAACCACATACCGCATCGCATAAAGCACAGCGGTATCATTGGAGATAGCCGTAATGCCAAAGCCGGTTGTGCGCAGAAGAACGCAGCAGGTGATGGCGCCCACAATCGCCATGCCGCGCCCCTGCCGGGTCGTCCGTGCAACGCCTAGGAATGCAAAAACTATCAGAGCAAAGGACAAGCAATAGAGCGGCAAACTGAACCGCTCATGAATTTCTGCCCGAAGCCTCTCTGGGTGTGTGACCGCGAAGTAATCATTTCCGGGCGGGCCAAGGAGGTTTGCAGTGCTTCTCTCGCTCGGCTTGAAGACCGGTTCACTTGCTTCCGGGATCAGGTTGGACAAATCGAAGGCATAGGACTGAAATCGGACGATCGACATATCGCCGACCTGTTTCGGCCGCCGCTGGATCGTGCCGTTTTGCATGACCAGCAATGTCCGGCCGGCTGCCTCGATGATATTTCCGGTATCAGCCTGATAGGTAAAGGCTGTGTCTGGGTCTCGCGTGTCATGCATCAAAAGTCCATCGAGCGTTCCTTTGCCAGACCGGTTTCGGATGTGGAAGGTCAAGCCTTCCTCCACGTTGATGAAGCGCCCCGGTTTGACGATGTTGGCAACGAGATCTGCGCGCACACGCGTGATTTCCGTTCGAAGCTGGGCAAGGCCGGCGGGCGCGACATAAAGAGAGAAGGCAGACGCCAGCATCATGATGATCGTGGCAAACACAAGCACGGGCTTGAGCACCAGAAACCTGGATCCACCGCTTGCATCAATCACAATCAGCTCGCTGTCGCCGGAGAGCGCGTTCAAAACCAGTATGAGCGCGATCATGAGCGCAAAGGGCGCGACAGTGACGATTAGAAACGGCAACGCCAGCATGGTGATGCCGATGAACTGGACGATTGTCTGCCCCTTGGACGTCACTAGGTCTAGCTGCCGGAGGGCCTGCGTTGCCCAAACGACCCCCGTCATGGCGGCGAGCGTGAGCGTGAACGCATAGGCGGTGCGCCGAATAATATAGCGTTCCAGCGTGTTCATGGCAGCTGCCGGATACTCCGTACAAATCTCATAAAATTTGACTTTGTGTTCAATAACACGGGATGTGGTGAATGGCCCATGAAAGAAGATGGTTAATATACATTAATTTGCAACTGATCTTGCCGAAAACGCTTTAAAACGCCATCATTTAGCAATCTAGGGATATCTCCCGGCCAGGACACAACGCTGTCCTGTTTCACATCCTGATGACTTTGACCGACCTGCAAGGACAAACGATGACCAAGCTGAACAAGATCTCCTTTTCAAAAATCGACGCTCCGTCAAAGGGGATTGTGGTCGCTTTGGCAGGCGAGGCATTGGCAACTGGAGCTGCCACTGCAGGACTGGTCGGCGATTTGACGGGTGGTCTGGCGAATGTCGCGGAGATCGGAGGTTTCTCCGGAAAGAAAAAGACCAGCCTCGACCTTGTCGCGCCCGGTGGTCTTTCACTCGATCGGCTGATTGTCTTTGGAACTGGCGCGATGGAGGGGCTCACCCGCGATGACTGGCGCGCGTTCGGCGGTGCAGTGTTTGCCGCCCTTAAGTCTGCCAAGGCAGAGGTGGCGACAGTCGTTCTTGAAGCCCCGGAAGGCGAGGAGCTGGATGCGGAGCTTGCAGCTGAATTTGCAATGGGTGCCAAACTGCGCGCTTACGACTTCGATAAGTACAAGTCCAAAAAGGACGACGACAAGGCGAAGAAAACGCTTAAATTGACCCTGCAAGTTGCGGATCCCAAAGCCGCGCGAAAAGCCTGGACCACGGCGGAAGGCATTGCCGATGGGGTGATCCTGGCCCGTGATCTGGTCAACGAGCCGGCAAACGTTCTCGGGCCGGTCGAATTCGCCGCCAAGGCCTCGGAATTGGAAGCGCTTGGTGTTGAGGTCGAAATCCTTGGCGAAAAGGAGATGAAGAAGCTCAAGATGGCAGCGCTCTTGGGCGTGTCTCAAGGCTCGGTCCGTCCGCCGCGCCTTGCCATCATGCGGTGGAACGGCGGCAAAAAAGGCGCAGCTCCCGTCGCCTTGGTGGGCAAGGGCGTGGTTTTCGATACCGGCGGGATCTCCATCAAACCGGCTGGCGGTATGGAAGATATGAAGGGCGACATGGGTGGTGCGGCGGCTGTCACTGGTGCCATGCACGCAATTGCAGCTCGCAAGGCCAAAGCAAATGTGGTGGGTGTCATCGGTCTTGTCGAAAACATGCCGGACGGCAACGCACAACGGCCCGGCGACATCGTGACCGCCATGTCCGGAACGACCATCGAAATCCTGAATACAGACGCCGAAGGCCGTCTCGTTCTGGCGGATGCCATGTGGTACACGCAGGAAAAATACAAGCCGGCAATCATGATCGACCTTGCGACACTGACCGGTGCGGTCTTGGTTGCACTCGGCAATTTGAACGCTGGTCTTTTCTCAAACAATGATGAGCTTGCCGACAAGCTGTTGGATGCGGCCAAGGCCAGTGGTGAGCCGCTCTGGCGCCTGCCGTTGTCGAAGGATTACGACAAGCTCATCGACACACCGAATGCTGACGTGAAAAACACCGGAGGGCGGTGGGCCGGATCTATCACCGCCGCGCAGTTCCTGCAGCGCTTTTCCAACGATGTGCCATGGGCGCATCTGGACATTGCCGGCACAGCATTTGGAGCGCCTAAGGATGACACGTGCCAGAGCTGGGCGTCTGGCTACGGCGTTCGCCTGCTCAACCAGCTGGTGGCGGACCACTACGAGAGCTGATTGAAAAGAGCTGAAAACAAAGAAAAACCCGCCGTATTGGCGGGTTTTTCATGGACTGAGAAGTCCGGAAAATCAGCAGGTCTTATAGGCCTGACATGCGGTCGCAGGTTCGACCAGGAAACCCATGCCGACAGTGGCTCCAGCTACACAGGCCACCAATCCGCAAAACACAACTACTCGTGCAAGCATACACAATCCCCATCTCGGCCGGGTCGGGAAACCGTACCCCAGCCATAACGCCAGATCTTGAAAGATCGTCCCCGGCGGTAAGCCTAACGAACGGTTATTTTCGGAAGGTTAATGCAACGACTCGGCTAAGGTGTCCACGGTCGGTTTTGTGTGGATGCTATTTGCCGTCCCTCCTGTGGCCGAGCTGCATCACTTGTGACCGCCAGCGCATGATAGTGCTGTGCATGGTAACTGATTGTGGGTCTTCAAAGAGGTGTTGTTGAAACCTTATGAGCGTTGAAGTTGTCTTTTATCATCTCTTGCACAAACCGCTGGAGTTGGCCCTACCGGAACTTCTTCAAAAGTGTCTGGAACGTGACTGGAAAGTGGTTGTGCAGACTGGATCCCAGGAGCGGTGCAATGCGCTTGATGCACATTTATGGACCTATCAGGACGACAGCTTCCTGCCGCATGGCACCAAGGCCGATGGCTATGCAGAACATCAGCCGATCTATTTGACCTTCGAGCAGGACAATCCGAACGAGGCGGATGTCCGCTTTCTCGTCGACCGGGCCGCGCCACCGGCGCTCGATCCGTACAAACGCGCAATCTACATGTTTGACGGCAATGATCAGGGAGCGGTCGAAGAGGCGCGGATGCGCTGGAAGGAAGCCAAATCCTCCGGGTTTCAGATCGCCTATTGGCAGCAAACGGAAGCGGGCGGCTGGGAGCGCAAGGCATGAGCGACAAGACGGTTCACTCTGACAGCGCATTCATGGCGCGCCGGGATGCGGCGCGGGACCGGATTGACGAACTGACCGGCGCCAAGGGCGGCGCGGCCGATGACCGGCTGGCCTGGTTCCATACGGTCTACCGCGAAGCTGGCGGCGATCCGGCCGCCGTTCCCTGGGCGGATTTGGCGCCCAAGCAGGCGATCGTCGAATGGCTTGCGGAAAATCCAGGCGGGGGCAGTCGCGCCATCGATATCGGGTGCGGCCTTGGCGACAATGCGGAGGCGCTTGCGGCGGCGGGCTACAAAACGGAAGCGTTTGATTTGTCGGAAGACGCTATTGTGTGGGCGCAGAAACGGTTTCCGAACAGTCCGGTGTCCTACAGTGCCGCAGACCTCTTTCAGTTGCCGGACGAGTGGCACGGTGCGTTTGATCTGGTTCAGGAGTGCTACACCATTCAGGCGCTTGATGGCGATTTGCGCACCAGGGCGGTTGAGGTCATGGCCGGTCTGGTTGCACCGGGGGGACGGCTGCTTCTGATCAACCGCTGCCAGGATGAAGACGGAGAGGCTCAGGGGCCGCCGTGGCCGATGAAACCATCCGAATGGCGGCGTTTTGAAACCTTCGGTCTGAAAATGGTCCGGGAAGAGTTTCATGAAATTGAACGTCCGGGGCGGATCATTCCGCATGTCCGGGCAGTGTTCGAACGAAAAATTTAGGGAGGCGGCATGCCTAAAAACTTGAAAATCTCCTCAGCCGAGCTTGTCGCCCAGGCGCGGGCGCAAATCGAGGAAATCGACGCGAAGGACGCCATTGCGCTTGTTGAGGATCCGCGCGTTCAGTTCGTCGATCTCAGAGACATCCGGGAGCGCAAGCACTCCGGCTATATCCCAGGCAGTTTTCACTGTCCGCGCGGTATGACGGAATTCTGGATCGATCCGGAAAGTCCCTATTTCAAAGAGATTTTCGGCGAGGATAAGAAGTTCGTCTTCCACTGCGCCGCCGGCTGGCGCTCGGCACTGACAGTTGCGACCCTGAAATCCATGGGTTTTGAAGCCGCTCACATTACCGATGGCTTCGCCGACTGGGTCAAACAGGGCGGTCCGGTCGAAAAAGACGATTGAGCTGAAGCGAACTTGTCACCTTCGACTCCAGCATCGTGCTTCTGCAGCGTTTGATTAGGCACAGTGCGATAACACAGCACACCGATCATCCCCGATTCATTCGGGGATCCAATCCACTGCTCCGCGCATTCCGATTTATTGTTCGGATAAAGAATTGCCACTCGGTTTGTACGCGTTCCCGCTGACACGGGTGCCAATGGATCCCCGCACAAGGCGGGGATGACCGCAGAGAATAGGGGAAGGCTCTTTCAAAAGCCTTTGCCCGTCAGGCGGCGATTTTAGCCAGCAGTTCCGGCACCTTGCCGATGTGGTCGATCTGGTAAAAACGCTCGGTGGCCTCCGGAACATCGGCCTCTTCCAGCGCCCGGGTCTGGCCGAAGGGCACATGTGTTCCAAAGGAGCCCGCGGCGAGCGCCGGCAGCACATCGGATTTCAGCGAGTTGCCGATCATCATGGCCTCTTGCGCCCCCGTGCCGTGGCGCTGGAACAGTGTCTCGTAAGTTTCCGGCGTCTTTTCCGAGACGATCTCCAGAGCGTCAAAATAGCGGTCGAGCCCCGACCCGGTTGCCTTACGCTCCTGATCGAACAGATCGCCTTTGGTGATCATGATCAACCTGTAGCGGCCTTTAACCGCCTTCAGCGTCTCCAGTACATAGGGCAGGGGTGTTGCCGGTTCGCTCAAGATCTCCCGTCCGGCGTCCAGGATCTGCGCCACCACGCTGGCCGGCACCCTGCGGTCGGTGACCTCTATCGCGGTCTCGATCATCGACAGGGTGAAGCTTTTGATGCCGTAGCCATAGTGCAGAATGTTGCGCTTTTCCGCCGCCAGCAGCCGGTCCTTCAGGCCTTGTGGATCGGTGTAATCGGCGAGCAACTCGGCAAACCGGTCTTCCGTCAGCCGGAAGAGGTGCTCGTTGTGCCAAAGCGTATCGTCGGCATCAAACCCCAGCGTGGTAATTTTTTCGCGCACGGTTGTCTCGTCTCATCCCAAAAAGCTGCCTGGCAGCAGCCGATCCCATTGCGCGAGAACCATAAGGCAGCGCCGTCAAAATCACGTGTGCCGGGTGAGGAGGATTTGAGGCTTTGGGGCAAGGATTTGTTAGGGATGAGGCCTAAGGACGAGAGGCCAAGGCCTCCCGTCATACCCGGATCAAGTCCGGGCATGACGAGGAAAGAGGCACCGGAACATTATTCACCCCTCGAACCAAAGCAGCGGTAAACTTACCCAGCCTCTTCAAACTCGGCTGACAGTTCCAGCCAGTCTTCTTCCGTTTTGACCAGTTTTTTCTCGCAAAAGGCGCGTTCCTTGGCGAATTTGGCGGCGCGCTCCGGATCGGTCTGGAAGAACTCCGGATCGGCAAGCATGTCGTCGATCTTGGCGATCTTTTCCTGCAGGCGCGCCATTTCCTTTTCCGCCGCATCGATCTTTTGTTTCAGCGGTTTCAACTGGCTGCGTTTCTGGGCCGCTTCCCGGCGTTTTTCCTGGGCGCTGGCCGCGTCGGCCTCGGCCGCCGCCGCTTTATCGCGGGCCTTTTGTGCCGCTTCCGGGCCTTGCAGGATCAACCGCTTGTAATCCTCCATGTCGCCGTCATAGGGCTCGACCTTGCCGCCCGCCACCAGCCACAGACGGTCGGCGCAGGCTTCGACCAGATGCCGGTCGTGGCTGATGAGAACGACCGCACCCTGATACTCGTTCAAGGCCATGACCAGGGCTTCGCGGCTGTCGATATCCAGGTGGTTGGTCGGCTCATCGAGAATGAGAAGATGCGGGCCGTCGAAGGTCGCAAGGCCAAGCAGCAGCCGGGCCTTTTCACCGCCCGAGAGGTCCTTTGCCGGTGTTTCCTGGCGGTCGGTCGGCAGGCCAAATCGGGCAACGCGCGCGCGGACCTTGGCTTCCGGAGCGTCCGGCATCAGGGCGCGCACATGGGCCACCGCGCTTTCTTCCGGGCGCAGCTCATCGAGCTGATGTTGGGCGAAAAACGCAATCTTCAGCTTGGTTGCCTTGGTGATTTCCCCGTCCATTGCGACGAGCCGGTTGGAAATCAGCTTGGCGAAGGTCGATTTGCCGTTGCCGTTGGCACCCAGCAGGGCGATCCGGTCATCAGTGTCGATGTTCAGCGTCAGGCGGGACAGGATCTTGGTGTCGCCATAGCCGATCGAGACACCTTCCAGCTTGATGATCGGCGGGGCGAGACGGCCCTCCGGATCCGGGAAATGGATCGGCTTGGAGCTTTCTTCCGTCAGCGCCGCGATCGGCTCCATCCTTTCCAGCATTTTCAGCCGGGCCTGTGCCTGGCGGGCTTTGGAGGCCTTGTAACGAAAGCGGTCAACAAACGCCTGCATGTGCTTGCGCTGGGCATCCTGCTTTTCCTTGGCCTTTTCTGCGAGGATCATCGCTTCACGCCGCTGCCGGTCAAAGCTGTCATAGCCGCCGGAGTAATAGGTCATCTTGCCCCGGTCGAGATGCACGATGCTGTCCACGGCCTTGTTCAGAAGATCTCGGTCGTGAGAGATCAGAAGGACCTGGTGCGGATAGCGCGCGACATAGTTTTCCAGCCAGAGCGTGCCTTCCAGATCGAGATAGTTGGTCGGCTCGTCAAGCAACAGCAGATCCGGCTCGGAAAAAAGAACCGCGGCGAGCGCGACCCGCATGCGCCAGCCGCCGGAAAAGGCCGAACAGGGACGCTGCTGGGCGGCGGCGTCAAAGCCGAGACCGGACAAAATTGCTCCAGCCCGCGCTTCTGCCGTATGCGCACCGATGTCGGCAAGCCGGGTATGGATTTCTGCGATCTTCTCCGGATCGGTCTCAGTCTCTGCCTCGGCTAACAGTTTGGTGCGTTCCGTGTCGGCGGCGAGCACCACTTCCATCAAGGTGTGTTCCGTCCCCGGGGCTTCCTGGGCCACCTGGCCGATGCGGGCGCGTTTCGGGATCTGGACAGAACCGGTTTCCGACGAAAGGTCCCCGGTGATGATCTTGAAGAGCGTCGATTTGCCAGCCCCGTTCCGGCCGACAAGGCCAGTCTTGGCCTTGGCGGGCAGGGTCACGCTGGCTTTGTCGATCAGGAGACGGTCCCCGATCCGGTAGGTAAGATCCGATATTTGCAACATGGGCCGGATCAATGGCCGAGCAGCGCAACGGATGCAAGCGGAAAGCGGATGATGCGGGTTTTGAGGCTGCAACCTGTGGCAAAGCTGCAAGAGCACGCAATGGGCGAGGACGGATTAGTCCGCCAAGAACGCCGAGATCTCTTCCAGGATCCTTTGGTGCTGAACCTTGCGCGCCGGGCCGCCTTGAGTGCAGAGAATTTCTTCTCCGAGCTCTTCTTGGGTAAGGATTTGACGGCCCCTGGGTTTGCAAGCGCCAATGAAATCGAAATGGCCGGCATCTTCCAGCTCTATGTGTTGAACCAATTCTTTGAGAAGTGCGTTCGCAAGGGCACGGGATTCCAAGTCTTGGTCGAGCAGATCGGCGCGGCCAGATCCGACAACCAGCACTGGAATATCAATTTCCGCCAGGCTCTTTTTCGAAAGAAGAGGTGTTCCGCCAAGATCCAGACTGATGATTTTTCCAATTCGCGGATCTTTGAGGGATTGTGTCATCGCGGTTCTATCGGCGGGTGTTTCGGCAACGGACCAACCTCGGAAAATGTCACAGACGACCGGGAGGCGTGTGTCGCCAAAACACCCCGCATCATAGAGATCGCCATCAAACCGGGCGCCGCCTGCAAGCAATACCGTAAAACCGCCGAGCGAGTGACCGGCCGCAGATATCCGGCTCTGATCGATGTAATCCTGCCATGTGCTGTGTTCGGTCAGGTAGGTGATCAGGCGGGTAAGGTCCTTTGGCCGTTCCCAGAGCTGTTGGGCTTGCACAGGATCACGGAGGAAAGAACTTGTCCCGGGGTGATTGACCATCGCAACGACATAGCCGCGCCTCGCAAGTTCCGAGCCGAGCCAGGCCTGATTGAACGTGTTGCCGAACATGCCGTGCGAAACCACCAGAAGCGGGTATGTGCCATCTGCAATTTCGGCACCGGGATCTGCCGGTGCCATCTCCCACACTTGGCTTCTGTCCGATTTTGGAGCGTGTTCCGGCGTTGGTGTCGGGTACCAGATATGCCCGGAAAGGGGACGGTCTTCTCGCCCGTCTTGGACGGTGATTTCCTGTACGCCCGGCCCGAAAGTATAGACGGTCGACTGATGCGTGGTGTCGGCGGTCGCAGACAAAGGAGCCGCGATGAGCGTTGCGGACATTCCGGCAATTGACGCGGCGCAGCGTATAGCTGAAACAGAAACAGAGAAAACAGAGGGCATGACGTCTCTCAACAAAGAATGGACTTCTCTGAAATGAGGCCGGAATTGGTGGAATGACAATTGCCACATGGCCTGTGTCCTGTCCTCAAACGTGATAAAGGACATGGGATTCCATCGTTTTCCCTTCGGCCGGACCGGCATGATCAGCATTCCAGTATCGTTTCTCCTTGCAGCGCTTTTGTTGGGGCTGTTGCTGTCGGTGCCGTTTTGGCGCGGTGTGCCCGTTGGTGTGCGGATCTGTTTTGCTGCTCTGCTGGTGTTTTTGTGCCTGGAAGCTGTGCTGGTCGGCGTGCGCTTTGCTTTCGGCGTTTTCGATTTTCTTCCGTTGCAGCGCATCCTGCCGATCTGGATAGCCCCGCTCGCCTATCTAAGCTTCCTCGCGTTGAGCGAACCCTTGGCAGGCCTGAAGGCTCCGGGAGCGATCCTGTTCGGTTTGGCAATCACAGCCTCCGGCCTTGTGCTTTTGCCCCTTCCGTTGCCTGGTCTGATGGATGCCGTCATTGGGCTCAGCGTCTTGTCTTGTTCGTTCTTGCTGGCGCGGCATTGGCTACGTGGACCAGATGAGCTCAGCCAAATCCCCGTGCGGTTGACAGGGCGCTGGCACCAAATTGAAGCCGCTGCTCTCGCCACGATGATTGCAACCCTGATTGTCGATACTGCGATTGCGTTTCTTTTTGCGCGGTCTGAGGAACATGCCGCGGCATGGCTCGTTTCGTTGGCAACGCTTGCTCTCATTGCCGCTCTGACAGGTTTTCTAATCTGGCTGAACTTGGGTTCCACCGTTGGTCGGCGCACACCTGTTCACCCCGCCTCAAAAGAAGCGGCTGACGCGATCATGGAAAAGGCACGCGCCATTTTGGTTGAGCAAGGCTTGTTTCGGGACACCGGGCTAACGGCGTCCCGCCTCGCGCGGCGGGTCGGGGTGCCAGACCGGGATTTGTCCCGGGCCATCAACACAGGCAAGGGGCAAAGCGTTAGTCAGTTTGTCAATCAATTGCGCGTGGAAGAGGCTGCACGTTTGTTGACCTCGACCGATGATCCGGCAACTCAGATCATGGAAAACGCAGGATTTTTGACACGCTCCAATTTTTACCGGGAGTTTCAAAAGCACTATGGAATGCCGCCGGGTAACTACCGGAAGAAAATGCGAGATGCCGGCTAATTGTCGTACTTCAGATCGGTGAGATAGAGTTCGGCTAGCCCGCCTAAAAACTCATGGCACAAGATGACTTCCTTTGTGCCTGGGTCCCAAAAGGCATTTTCGACCCGCAGCTCGCCGCACGGAAGGTGACACGCTCCGGCAGATCATAAAATGTGTCGAGTTCATCGGCGACCTGTTCCAGAATTTCCGCTTCCCGAAGGAACAAGGCCACGCTTTGCAGGCCCTTCGGGGCGGGCTCATGCACCACTGTGATCCGGCCGGCCGGTGTATCGCCATCGCGGAGGTAGGGATCGGTGACCGCCTCCCAGGATGCAGCCGTTTGTTCATAATCGAAGGCGCAGGTCTCGATGCGCTCCTCCGGCAGATCAAGATCACGGGCAAGATCCAGAAATGCGTCTTCATCCGCGCCGACCATCAGGCACAGGATCCGGTAGCCGCGTTGTTCATCGAGATCATGTTCGCCGTAAAAGACAAGATCATCACTACCGAGTGAGGCGACCAGGAACCAGCCGATCATCGCATTGATCAGCAAAAGATCCGTCTCGTCATCGTCAGCAGCCAGCATGGACAAGGTCGCGAGATTGTCGACGGCGTCTTCTTCCTGGCCAAGGACAGGTATGTTGAGTTCGGAAACCAGCATATGCCCGGCTTCATGATAGGCCGCAAAGAGCGCATTGCCACCGACAAACACTAAAAGGTCTTCCAGATCTTCTGAAGGCAGTTCTGCCAGCCGGGCGTCCTGGGTGGCGAAGCTGTTGGCGTGGACCCCAGTGGTTGGCGCGACAGCTACAATCCCGCCAAGCAAAACCAATCCCGCTGTTGCGCGGCGCGCCCAAAGCAAAGGATGGAAACGGGTCAGAAACTGGCGCATTCAGCGAACCTTGTTTGGGCAGACACGATTGAGATTTCACCAGATTAGGCGGCAATCCAACTGATGGCCAGCGGGCAAAAGGCGCAGGCAATCGGTCATCGACATGAAAATGTCATGCCATGTCCCCCTTGCGGGCGGGGCAAGGCCCCGTTATTAAGGCCGCGAAATTTTAAAAAGATGCAGGATACGGCGGTGTTGCCGGTCCTTTCCTCAAAATCGAGAAAGACGAGACTATGGCGATTGAACGCACGTTTTCCATGATCAAGCCGGACGCAACCAAGCGCAACCTGACCGGTGCCATCATCAAGAAGTTCGAAGACGCAGGCCTGCGCGTTGTTGCCTCCAAGCGCGTTTGGATGTCCATCCGTGAAGCAGAAGCGTTCTACGCTGTTCACAAAGAGCGTCCGTTCTTCGGCGAACTGACCGAATTCATGTCTTCCGGCCCGACCGTTGTTCAGGTTCTGGAAGGTGAAAACGCTATCGCGAAGAACCGTGAAGTCATGGGCGCAACCAACCCGGCAGATGCCGACGAAGGCACCATCCGCAAGGAATTCGCCCTGTCCATCGGCGAAAACTCCGTTCACGGCTCCGATGCTCCGGAAACAGCTGCAGAAGAAATCGCCTTCTGGTTCTCCGGCACCGAGCTGGTCGGCTAATCTCTCTTTAGATGATTGAATTTGAAAGGGCTGGCCGCGAATAGTGGCTGGCCCTTTTTGTGTTTGGGAAACCTCTTGCCACTCCTTCCGCGCCGCCCCAGACGAGATCTGACGCCATGCTTGAACGCTGGTCACAGGTCCCGGCGCAAGGCCGGGACGGCGGAGGCGTGAAAAACGCACCGATACATTCCGTTACACTTCCATACCGGTTTAGGACAGCATCTGCTTGACGATGCAGCCATATTGAGTGTGTCTTGTGCTTTAGACACAGGAGACAATGAAATGCGCAAGTCTGCATTTCTCATGTGTGCACTGGCTGCCTCACCAGCCGCAGCGCATGACAGTTCGGCGCCTTTGACAGGTGAAGAAGCGCTTGAACATCACCACTTCGGAGAAGATGTTTTGGAGCTTCTGGTTCCTGAAGCCAAAGCCTCAGCCGACATCACCGTCGACGGCAACACACGGCGGATCCGCGCCGATGGTTATCCGATCAAGAAACCAGGCACCTTTCCGAACCGGAACAATCCGCATTCGATTTCCAAGAAAAACTACAATCTGAAAGTCCCGCTCACTCCCCGCAAAACCGGCCGTGCGTCAAACGCCCAAGGGGCTGTGTTCGGCATTGCGATCAACGGCGTTGTCATGGATCCGGGAACAGCGGAATACTGGCAGAATGATCGCCGTTCGGGCTGGAATTATGAAGCGCTGGGCGGGGCCTGCAAGTTGGGGCTCGACAAATACAATGCCCATGTGCAGCCGGATGGGACCTACCACTATCATGGCATTCCGACCGGCGTTCTGGCCGCTGAAGGCGGTAGTTCAGTTCCCACGCTGATCGGATGGGCAGCGGATGGATTTCCGATCTACGGGCCGTATGGCTATTCGAACCCTGAGCAGACGTCGGCGGTGAAAAAGCTGAACAGCAGTTACCGGATCAAGAGCGGAACCCGGTCGAGCGGGCCTGGCGGGCGCTACAATGGCAAGTTCACCCAGGATTGGGCGTATGTCGCAGGCGCAGGGGATCTGGACCAGTGCAACGGCCGGTTCGCCGTTACCCCGGAATATCCGAACGGCACCTATCACTACGTCCTGACAGACAGTTTTCCTTACATTCCGCGCTGCTGGATGGGATCTGCGGACAGCAGTTTCAAGCGCTTGAAACGCCGCGCGGATGGGGGAGTTGATGATGCCGAAAGCCAGTTTGCCGAGCTTGCAGCTGATCCCGAAAGCAGTGTGCCGACAATCGATTTCACGGCAATGGCGGATAACAGCGGAGCGGCTCTGACACTAATCCAAGCACAGGGCGGCCACCGGCCCCGTTTCCTTCAGGGTGGTCACCGCCCGCCACCCCCGGGGGCTGGGCTGCGTCATGGTCAGCGCCGGCAAGGTGGGCGCGGCCCTTGCAGTGGCAGCTGAATAAGGAGACAAGGGTGCGTGGGCATGCGCACCCTTGTCATCTTTGGACAGTGTGTCCTGCCCACGGATTGAAACTGGGGGCTTTTATGAAACCAATATTTTTGCCGGCACTCTTTGCGGGCGTGTTGGGCGCAACGCATGTTTTGGCGGCTGACAATGCCGGGGCCAGTTTTCTTGAACGATGGGATGTAAACAACGACGGCGCTGTCTCCCTCGAAGAAGCCGAAAAGCGCAGGCAAGCTCTGTTTGCAAAGCTTGACGCCAACAAGGATGGATTTCTGGACAGCGACGAGTTCACTGTGGGCGCCGAAACGGGGGCAGCTTCGGGGTCCGAGGACACGTCCATGTTGATGGGGCTCGACCTGAACGATGTCGACGGCGACGGCAAAGTGTCAGCCGGTGAATTCATGTCGAATTCGGGCACCTGGGTCGACCTGATGGACGAGAACAAGGATGGTGTGGTCAGTGCCGAGGAATTTCAGACCAAATGGCACGACCGCGATGCACGCATCAAGTTGCGCTAACACATCCGGGTCTGCTCACTCGCAAATGTCACCCGAACAAAGCTGTGCTTGACGGTTGTGCGCGCGAAAAGGGATAAGGATCGCTCGTGTTCAAAGACCGGAATGATCCATGACGCAGCAGCCGCCAAAATCTGCCTTTTCCGCTTGTCCGCATGATTGCCCGTCCACCTGCGCGCTGGATGTTCATTTTTATCCCAATGGCGATGTTAAGCGGCTGAACGGCGCCAAGGACAATGCCTATACCGCCGGTGTTATCTGCGCAAAGGTCGCCCGCTACGCCGAGCGGCTTTATCACCCGGAACGCTTGCTGAAGCCCTTGCGGCGGGTCAGCAAGAAAGGGGAAGGGCGGTTTGAGGAAATCTCCTGGGACACCGCACTGGACCTTATTGCCCAAAAATTTCTGGAAGCAGAAGCCGAATTCGGCGCCGAGAGCGTTTGGCCGTATCACTACGCCGGGACCATGGGGCTGGTGCAACGCGATAGCATTCACCGCCTGCGCCACGCCAAGGGCTACTCCCGCCAGTTCGACAGCTTCTGCACCAACATGGCCTGGACTGGATATGTCGCAGGCACCGGCAAACTGGCCGGGCCTGACCCGCGCGAAATGGCCGTCTCAGACCAAATCGTGATCTGGGGCACCAACGCGGTTGCAACGCAGGTCAACGTCATGACCCACGCGATTGCGGCTCGAAAGGCGCGCGGGGCCAAGATCATTGTCATTGACGTCTACAAGACCGAGACCATGAAACAGGCGGATGTTGGCCTGATCTTGAAACCGGGGACCGATGCCGCACTTGCCTGTGCGATCATGCATGTGCTCTTCCGGGATGGCTTTGCCGATTGGGATTATCTGAGCAAATACACGGACTTCCCGAAGGAACTGGAATCACATCTTCAAACGCGGACACCGGAATGGGCAGCCGCGATCACCGGTCTTGAAGTGGCTCAAATTGAAGAGGTCTCCCGGATGATCGGCGAGGTCAAGAAGACCTTCTTCCGTCTCGGCTACGGGTTCACCCGCGCGCGTAACGGCGCGGTAGCCATGCATGCGGCCGCCTCCATCGCAGCGGTCACCGGTGCCTGGCAAGTTGAGGGCGGCGGTGCCTTTCACAACAACGGCGCGATCTACCAACTGAACAAGGAGATGATCGAGGCGAACAGTCTGATCGATCCATCTGTCCGGACGCTGGATCAAAGCCTCATCGGGCGTATTCTGACGGGCGATCAGGACGCGTTGTTGGGCGGGCCTCCGGTCAAGGCCATGTTGATCCAGAACACCAACCCGATGTCGGTCGCCCCAGAACAGGAGCTTGTGCGCAAGGGGTTCGAGCGTGAGGATCTCTTCACCGTCGTCCACGAGCAGTTTATGACGGAAACCGCCGAAATGGCGGATATCGTCCTGCCCGCAACGCAATTCCTCGAGCACGACGATATCTACAAGGGCGGCGGCCATCAGTATCTTCTGCTTGGTCCAAAGGTGGTCGAGCCGCCTGAAGGACCAAAGGAAAACCTGTTTGTTTTGAATAAGATCGCAGCTCGCGTTGATTCAAAATCTCATGCTGGTTTTGAGAAGAGCGCGCGCGACCATATCGCCTGGATGCTGGAAAGTTCCGGCTATGGCACCTTGCAGAATTTGGAAGCAAACAAGTGGATCGATCTGCAGCCCGATTTTGCCGAGGCGCATTACCTGAACGGCTTCGGTCATGCGGATCAGAAATTTCACTTTAAGCCGGACTGGGGCCGCTCCGCTGCCCCCAATAAGCCAGCTGGCGATCCCTTCGGTCCGTGGCAGCAGATGCCCGAATTTCCAGATCAGTGGGATGCAATTGAAGCCGCAAACGAAAAATGCCCGCTACGGCTGGTGACGGCGCCGGCGCGCTCTTTCTTGAATTCCAGCTTCAACGAGACCGACGGCTCGCGCAAAAAGGAGGTTCGGCCGGAAGTCTGGCTGCGGCCTCAGGATGCCGAAACGTTTGGAATAGCCGATGGTGCCAAAGTGAAGATGGGCAATGCGCGCGGCGCGGTCACGCTTCATGCGCGGTTTGTTGAGACGGTCGCACCGGGCACGGTGATTTCGGAAGGCATCTGGCCGAACGAGGCTTTTGAAGATGGCCGCGGCATCAACACGCTCACCGGCGCCGACCCGGTCGCCCCTTACGGCGGCGCAGCCTATCACGACACAGCGGTGTGGGTGCGGGCGGTTTAGATGCTCAAGCTACCCTTCGTACAGTAGATAGTTCATAACAAGAGTTCTTCTTACATCATAAGCTATTTGCCGATTTCGTTCGACTTGCTCATTTGTTTCGGAGATCCATTCGCGATATATGGTGTCGCTTGGTGCGAAAACGCGATTGATTAGGCTTCCTTCGCTTTTAGTGTTCAGCTCTGGGAGTTCTTGAATCACGGCCTTTACTTTCTCGGTATCCGTAATGTTTTCTTCAAGATGTTTTCGGAACAATCGACTGATTTCCGATGCGATTTCGGGGTTAATATATAGCGGGCGTAGTGCAAGAGCGGTCGGCTCCACGTCTTTATCAGATCCCGGAAAATTCGCGTTCATATCTGTGGTGAATGAAAACTCGTCGACGTTTTTCCCGCTCAATGATGTCGACTTGAGTACAGCTGATGCCCAGGGGACCTGTCGAACCAGTGGTGCAATTGCATCCAGCGATAGCGAAAACTCTTGCTGAGCTTTAAGCGTAATTGTTGAGGAAACTCCGAGATCTCCTTCGAACCAGTACACGGTCTCCGGTATTACCCACCCACCAGTAGCACCTGCCCAATTAAGATATTTGGGGCACTTGGATGCATCTATGACTGTTGGTATGTCGAAAAGACCAATCGCCAGATCGCTAGCATAAGCTCGGAATGCGGACTGGTTTCCTGAACCCGAATAAGTTGCGGTGTCTTGCCGGGAAATAGTGTTTTCGTAGGATCCTCCTAAACCGAGAACTCCGCCATTTATGGTAAAACTCTCATACCAATCGATGTTTTGACTAGTTGTTTTGACAGCGAGTGTTCTTTTTTGCCGAAGCGGTGAAGTGCTACGATTTGATCTGATGCAATTGGAAAGACTGTGAACTCGATAGTTTTGAGGTCCAAATATTTTGACTAAGTCACCAGCTTTCATGGGTCGGAATGTGTTCAATACAATGATGCTTGGGTCACTGAAGTACCCTCGGTAAAACTCACGATCGATTATTTCTTGCGCAAAAATCGATTGTGGGGCGAGCATTAGGAAAATGAAGGCGGTTATAAGTCGAGCCATAGTTGTCTCCACAAAGAGGCGAGCTGCGAATATAATATAACTTAAAGTAGCAAAGAGTCATGTGTTTGCTGTTTCACACGAAAGCGTTCATCTGAAAATCGCGAACGTACTTATTGGGTCTCGTTATTCAGAATTAGGCGCGGAAGACACCAAAAGACTGATAAACGGTTTGTAAAACCAAGAATACAATCTTGATTTTCAAACTCTCAGAGTCATTGTCTAGAAAGGCCTAAAGGACGAGGCTTGCCGATTTCATACCGAACGTTTTTTATCTGATTGGAGTGGCAATATATGAAACCAAGCCAACTCATTTGCAGGGTATTTTTGCTGCTTTTTTTTGCACTTCTTTCAATTTCAGCCAGGGCATCATCGTCTGATGTCGCGGGGCAGACAGTTCCATGGTGGTCAAGCCCCGGTGAGACGGACACCACAGCGTTTTCTGCGCTCGTGCTCCTGTTTCTTTTGTTGTTTGCTGTCTTCCATATGTACGCGCGGTTCGATCGGTTCGCGGAGAAGCACAATGAAGGAACACCCCTTCAGACCACAATTCCGACCCTCTTGATGATTGCGTTTGCGTATGAGATTTTCCCGCCTTTAAGCCATTTCAGCATTCTCCTGCCGCTTTCCTTGATTGCGACGGCTCTCGCACGGGATCTGATGCTCTGGTTTGAGCCGATGAAAGAACACACGCTGAAGGGGGAGCTTGAGGGAATCATGCTCGAAGAGCTGCAGCATGAGCATCTTGGTGAGCACGACCGGGATGGAAAACGGGTCCAAACCGCACCCAAACAAGCCTCCGGCCAAACGGTGACAGCAGAGTCTGATGATCTTGAACCTGAACGGCCAGATACGCCGCCCCCATCACCAGTAAAACCTTCTGACACATCCAAAGGAGGAACTGGCAATGATTGAGTTGACCGTTACCTCAATCCCGTTCGTCCTGCGGATCCTTTATTTGCGCTGGCGCGGCATTCCGATCACACTCTACAATGTTCACATTGCGCTCTTTGCCTGGCTGGCATTGGCATTCGCAGTGTTCTTCACCGTCTTTTATTATTATCCGAAGTCCTACACGGGGTTTGTACCGTTCCGCACCGTGCCCGTTGTCAGTGAGAACGGTGGTACCGTGACCCAGATTGCCGTCGATAATGGAACCAGGGTGGAGCCGGGACAGGTTCTCTTCACCGTAAGTGATGAAACGGAACAGGCTGCGGTTCGGACCGCCGAACTGAAATTGGCCGAAATCGACAAGGCTTTTGCTCTTGCGCAAGCGCAGGTCCGGTCCGCACAGGCGTCTCTCGATCGCGAAGAGGCGGTGTTGCAGCAGGCCATCGAGGTCTTTGAAGACCAGGAGGAGTTGCGGGTCCGCCAGTCTGCTGCTTATACGGCGACCCGTTATGAAGCGGCTGTTGCCGACAGGGATGCGGCTCAGGCCAAGGTTTCCCAGGCGCAGGCGATGCTCGACGAGGCCAACCTTCAGCTTGAAGAAGTTATCCCGGCTCAGCGGGCCAGTGCCGAGGCGGCGTTAAAGCAGGCGCAAGTGGAACTCGAGAAAACCGTTGTCCGCTCTCAGGTGGACGGAATGATCGATCAATTGACCCTGCATGTGGGAGCCAGAGCGTCCCAGATCGCGACCAACCCGGCCATGATCATCATACCGGACCGGGATCCGGAGCATCCAAGGCGTGTCCTTGCGGGCTTCTCTCAGGTTGCTCGATCGGTCCTTTATGTCGGCATGCCGGCTGAGGTTGCATGTGACACGAACTTCAATGTTGCAATGGTCGATTCCGTTCTTCCCGCGCGAATTGCAGGGATCCAGCCGGAGATCGCTGCGGGTCAGATAACCGCGACCGGCCGTTTGCTGGAACCTTCCCAGTTTTCGGTCAGAGGTGAAGTTACCGTGCTCCTTGAAATGGTTCACCCGGAACACGAGCAACTTCTGGTCAACGGCAGTGGATGTATCGTGCAGACCTATGATCGCAATTTTGGTCATGGCCTGGCCGGCCACGTGTTGAGCGGGCTCGGGATCATCAAGGCTTGGGGACTGCGGATCAAAGTTTGGATCGCTTTGGTCACCGGTGTCGGACTGGCCGGCGGCGGACACTAGGGATTGGATACCCTTAAATCCCGTCCGGCCCCCTCCCTCGGGATTGAGGGGTGGGGCGGGGCCGGATGGGCGGTGCAGCCGGTTCAATGCCTGTGGGAAGGTATCGAACCGGCATTCCCGATCGTGTTGGAAGCGTAGGAGACGCTATTACACCGCGCAGCGACCGCCTTCGACAGCGGGAGGCTCAGTGTCGCTGTGGGTTTATTTAACTCGTCGCGTTGCTCGCCGAGTTGGCGTCCGGTTCGGCGTCGTCGGCCGTTACCAGGCGGCCTTCCTGGGCCTTGTAGAAATACTGGCTTGCGATCAGCCAGCCTTTCAGTGGGCGCAGCATGGGAATGCAGGTCAACAGGATCAGCGGCAAGGTTGTGACGAGATGGACCCAGTAGGGCGCGGTAAACGCGATTTCCAACCAGATGCCGAAAGCCACTGCGGGGATGCAACCAAAGCAGATCACGAAAAAGGCCGGGCCATCGGCCGGATCGGCAAAGCTGTAGTCTAGACCGCACACCTTGCAGCCCTTGGCCATGGTGAGAAAGCCGTCAAAAATCTTGCCTTCACCGCAGCGGGGGCAGCGGCCACGAATGCCGGTTTGAAGCGGGGGCAGTTTGGGCCAGTGATGCTGTGTGCTCATGTTTGAAGCCTTTCCGGTCAGGTCTTCTCCTGTCCGATATATGCAGTCAATTTTAAAATTGACGTCATTTTGTCTGCAGTCAATATCTCAAAATTGAACCAGTTTCGCAAGCAGGGCCGGTGCGGCATTTTGGTTCTGCAGCGAACTCGGCCAGTCAGAAATAGGCGGACGCCTGTTCCGGGGAGCTGTCCAGGAGGCTTGCGATCGTCTCCAGCGCCGTGTTCAGATTGGTGCGCGGAACAGGGCCGCCCAGACACAGGCGTACAGCCTCCGGCGACGAGCCGGTAACTGTGAACGCATCACTTTCCGTCACGCCGATCTCAAGACCGCGCAGCTGGCTTGTAAAACTTGAGCGGGTCCAGCCGTTGGTAAGTGAGAGCCACAGATGAAAACCGTTCGGGTCTGTGCGGTGCGTTAGGTCCTGAAAATAGTGCGCGGCAAGCTTTTGCCGCTCTGCGCATTCTCTGACGACGGCCGCGCAGATTTTGGCCGCTGTTCCTTCCAGGATCCACTGCGTTGCAAGCGCAACGGTGAGCGGGGCAGGCATCACCTGGCTTGTGCGCAGCGCGCGGGAGACTTGCCAACCGGCCTTCTTTGTCGGCGCTTGCACGTAGGCAAGGCGAAGCCCCGCGCCGAGTGTCTTCGACAAGGATCCGATGTACCATGTGTTCCGGGGGGCGATTGCCGCGAGCGGCGGTGCAGCGGAGGACAGCAAGGGGCTGTAAGGATCATCTTCCAGGATCGGCACAGCATACCGGGCCGCGATACTTGCGATTGCGCGGCGCCGGTCCTCCGGCATCGTGTATGTGGTCGGGTTTTGGATCATTGGATTAAGGTAAAGCGCTTTCAGGTCGCCTGTTTTGCATGTCTTTTCCAATGCATCCGGCACAATTCCGTCGTCATCCATGTCCAGCCCGGTCAGATGCAGACCCATTTGGGCCGCAAGAGATCTTATACCTGGATAGGTGATAGTCTCGCACGCGATATGATCGCCTGGGTCTGTCAGTGTCGTCAGGATCGCGGCAAGTGCTGCCTGGGCTCCGGGCGCAATCAGAATGCAGTCAGTGTCTGGCGCCAGTCCAGCCTGGTGAAGCCAGAGGCTGGCCGCTTTCACGTCTTGCTCCGAGCTCTCAAAGGTCTGATAGCGCATCAGGCCAAGAAGATCGGCAGAGAGCACGCTAAGGCTTTTCTGCATCTTCGCCTGAAGCTCGGGGGCACTCGGCTCAGGTGGCAGGTTCATGGAAAAATCAGGAGCAGCCACCCGCGTTGGATTTTGCGGCAGCACGCCGGTCGGGAGCGTATTCTTGTCACCTGAGACAAATGTGCCGCTGCCGACGAGCGAGGAGATGACGCCTCTGCGGCGCGCTTCATTATAACCTCGCGCAATCGTGGTGAAGTCGAGCCCGAGTTGAACGGCAAGTCGACGTTGTGCAGGCAGCCGGTCTCCGGTTTTCAAGACGCCCGATGCAATGTCCTCCTCAATGCTGTCTGCAAGCGCGAGGTAGCGGGGCGCTGCGCTGCGGCTGAGGTCAGGGCACCAGTCGGTCATTGTCGATCACTTTCCAAATTGACTTCATATTGACTGTATAGTGCAGTCAATCAAACTTGTCATCCCGCGGCAGTTCGGTGAATCCGAGAGTGATGTTTTTCGAACGCGGTGCGCCTTTCGGCATTTCATCAGGCCTCTATACTGAAAGGCCAGATTGATAACGCCGGGAGAAGACGTTTGGAGTTCAAATCGATTGCCACTGCCATCCTGGCGCTCAGCGCGTTCTCAACGGCACATGCGGGCGGACCCGATGGGCTGCCAATCGGTGAAGCGATCAAGGATGTTCCGCTGTTCGATGCGCATGTCCATTACAAGGAACCGGCATGGCAAAGGTTTCCGGTCGACACCATCATCGAACTGATGGACGAAAACGGGGTCGCCATGGCCCTGGTGTCGTCCACGCCGGATGACGGCACGATCATGCTCTGGGAATATGCCCCCAATCGCATCGTCCCGGAGCTTCGGCCCTACCACGGCGCGGCCGGGTCCTCAAACTGGACCAAGACGGAGGGGATGGACGCCTATCTGGAGGCGCGTCTTGAAACCTATCCGCACGAGGGTATTGGTGAATTCCACATCCACCGTCTGGACACATCTGATGAACCGCTCTTCCGCAAGATCATCAAGATGGCGAAGGACCGGGATATCTACTTGCACGTCCACTCCGGCGCGGAACCGATCCGGTGGCTCTATTCACTGGACCCGGATGTGAAGGTCATCTGGGCGCATGCCGGCCTCTCTACGCCGGCATCAGAGGTCTACGCGCTGATGGAGGAATTTCCGGATCTTCTTGCGGACACCTCTTTGAGGGAATGGGAAATTGCCGGACCGGGCGACAAGCTCAGCCCCGAGTGGGTGGAGATCATTCTCGATTTCCAGGACCGGTTGATGATCGGCAGCGACACCTGGGTGAACAGCCAGTGGGAGAACTACTCGGCGATCATGGACATGAACCGCCTGTGGCTCTCCCAGTTCCCGCGCGAGATCGCCGAAAAACTCGCCTACAAAAACGCCGAACGGGCTTTCGGACGCAAGATATCTATGGAGCAAATCGGAGTGCGGTGAGGGGTTAAGGCCAGATCAGCGGTGCAACGGTCTCGTCCGCATCGCCGGTGGCGACTTTGGTGCCACCCTTGATCTTGGCTTTTCCGGACGCCACCAGTTGCAGGGCTTTCGGATAGATCTTGTGTTCCACGTCCAATACCCGAGCCGCGAGGCTGTCAGGCGTATCCTGATCGAGGACCGGGACAGCGCCTTGTGTGATGATCGGTCCGTCATCCATTTCAGCAGAGACAAAATGCACTGTGGCGCCGTGCAGTTTGACGCCTTCTTCGAGCGCCCGTTCATGGGTGGCAAGGCCCTTGAAAGACGGCAGCAAGGCCGGGTGAATGTTGATCATCCGGCCCGCCCAGGCGTTGACAAGGTAAGGTGAGAGGATCCGCATGAAGCCGGCCAGGGCGACAAGCTCGATCCTGGCGGCTTTGAGAACGTCATCGACGGAGCGCTCAAAGGCTTGCCTGTCGCCGCCGAATTCCGTGTGATCGACAACCGCAGTGGCAATCCCGAATTCCTGGGCCCGTTCAAGGCCCTTGGCGTCGGGCCGGTTGGAAATGACCAGCGAGATCTCTGCCGGAAAAGCCGGATCCATGGCCGCGGAAATCAAGGCGCCCATGTTTGAGCCGCGGCCGGATATCAAAATGGCGGTCTTTTTGCGGCTCATGATGGCAGGCCTCCGGTTTCGGATTATGGCTTTCGGATCAGTGTTGGCGGATTAAAGCTTGAGTGCGCCGTCAAACAAGACGGGGCTGCTTCCAGCTGTTTCAATCCGGCCGATTTCGACAACGGTTTCACCGGCTGCTTGCAGCGCGTCCGAGACCGCTGCGGCTTCATCGCTTGCAACCACGACAACCATACCGATGCCGCAGTTGAAGGTGCGCAGCATTTCAGCTTCCGCAACTCCGCCCTTTTCGGCGAGCCAGGAGAAAACCGGCGGAACGGATATCTTGGAGAGGTCAATGCGCGCAGAAGACCCTTTTGGCAGAACACGCGGCAGGTTCTCTGGCAGGCCGCCGCCGGTGATGTGAGCGAGCGCCTTGATACCGCTGGTTTCCTTCAAGGCGGCAAGCAGCGGTTTGACGTAGATCTTCGTCGGGGCCATCAGCGCTTCGCCAAGGGTCTGGCCCTCTGCGAAGGGCGCCGCGGTTGACCATTCAAATCCGGTGAGCTCTACGATCTTGCGCACCATCGAATAACCGTTGGAATGGACACCGGAAGATGTGAGACCCAGCAGCACATCGCCGTCTGCAACATCCTTGCGCGGCAGGATTTCGCCGCGCTCCACAGCGCCGACGGAAAAGCCCGCAAGGTCATAGTCGCCTGCGGCATACATCCCCGGCATTTCGGCGGTTTCACCGCCAATCAGGGCAGCGCCCGACATCTTGCAGCCATCGGCAATACCAGCGACCACATCAGTGGCCGTGTCGACATCCAGCGCGCCGGTTGCAAAATAGTCGAGGAAAAACAGAGGCTCAGCGCCCTGAACGATCAGATCATTGACGCACATGGCAACAAGATCGATCCCGACGGTGCGGTGCTGGCCCGTTTCAATCGCGATCTTCAGCTTGGTTCCAACACCGTCATTGGCGGCCACCAGAACCGGATCGGCAAACCCGGCGCCCTTAAGATCGAAGAGACCGCCAAAACCGCCAATATCACTGTCTGCACCGGGGCGGGAAGTTGCCTTGACCAGCGGCTTGATCCGATCGACCAGAGCATTGCCAGCGTCGATGTCGACCCCGGCATCGGCATAGGTCAAACCGTTGGAACCGGAAGAAGACGATTGGCTCATGAGGCGCTCCAAAGCTGGCTGCGGTTGGCTTTGCCTGCTGCGCTTACAGCCTGGGGCCTCAGAAAACAAGAGCCGGGAGGGTGAAGTCACCGGCAAATGCCTGACCCTTGACCTGCCAACCCCTGACATCCTAACTGCAGACAACAAAAGAGTGCTAGGCGCAGGGATGAGTACCGCGCCATCGGCGAGCCGTAACCGGAACAAGGAAACCGACACATGACATTGCGCCGTCAGATCCAGTTCTGGCTGATTTCCCTGTTTGCTTTCTGCGCGTTTCTCTATGTGTTTTCAGGCGTGCTGCTGCCGTTTGTGGCTGGCGCTGCCGTTGCTTACCTGCTCGACCCGGTGTGCGATAGGCTGGAAAAACTGGGCATGGGGCGTCTTTGGGCAACGTTCACCATTCTGCTGGCGTTCGTCTTCTTGCTCATTCTGTTTTTTATCTTGCTGCTGCCGGTTCTCGGAAACCAGCTGGCATCGTTTCTTGAGCGCTTTCCGGAGCTGGTGCGCCAGCTTCAGGGTCTGGTGAACGAGCAAATGGGTCAGCGTCTTGCAGAGGCTGCCGGGATCAATCTTGTAGATCTTCAAGCAAGCATGGCCGAAATGGTAGGGCAGGGCGCGGCGTTTGTCGGCAAACTGGCACAATCGGTCTGGAGCGGCGGGCAAGCGCTTCTGTCGATCTTGTCTCTGTTCGTTATCACGCCCGTCGTAGCGTTCTACCTGCTGCTCGACTGGGATCACATGATCGCAAAGATCGACGGCTGGCTGCCACGCGATCATCTTGAGGAAATTCGCGGTCTTGCCCGCGAGATGGATGGCGCTGTTGCCGGTTTTGTTCGCGGCCAATTGTCGGTCTGTCTTTTGCTTGGCGCGTTTTATGCCATCGCGCTCGCCGTTGCCGGGCTGAATTTTGGTCTTTTGATCGGAATGGGCGCAGGCCTTGTCAGCTTCATCCCGTTTGTCGGTGCGGGACTGGGTTTCATTGTCTCCATGGGGGTCGGGGTCGTGCAATTCTGGCCGGAATGGCCCATGATCCTTGTCATCGGTGCAATTTTTGCGGTCGGGCAGTTTCTTGAAGGGAATATCCTCCAGCCGAAACTGGTTGGAAACAGCACAGGCCTTCATCCGGTGACGCTCATGTTCGCGCTGTTTGCCTTTGGATATCTCTTTGGATTCGTGGGGATGTTGATTGCTGTTCCGGCAGCGGCCATGATTGGCGTGCTTGCACGTTTTGCGCTGAAGCAGTACCTAGCGAGCCCGGTTTACACCGGGAGCCGCCGATTGAGTAAAATCGGGCCTGAGGACACCGCTTCCCAAGAGGGAGCCAACGAGTAGACGAGTTAAGATGGCGGAAACACCGCGCCAGTTGCCCCTGGATTTGCCGCATGATGCTGCCCTCGGCCGCGAAGACTACCTTGTGGGCAAATCCAATCGGGCGGCGTTTGAGCTGCTGGAGCGTTGGCCGGAGTGGCCGTCGCCCGTCATCATCCTCGCAGGTCCAGTCGGTTCGGGTAAAACGCACCTGGTCGAGGCTTTTCGTGATGAGACCGGCGCTGAAGTTATCCAGGCGCGGGATTTGACCGAGGCTGGCGTCTCCGCGCTTGTCTCAGCACCCGCCTGCGTCGTTGAAGATGCACATCGCGGCGTCAACAACACGGCCCTGTTTCATTTGTTGAACGCGGCGCGTCAGGTGGGCAAGACGGTTTTGATCACCAGCCGCACATGGCCGGCGTCCTGGAAGATATCCTTGCCGGATCTGATGTCACGGTTGCGCGCGGCAACACCGGTCGAAGTGCTAGAGCCGGATGACGATCTGCTGCGGCGGGTTCTGGTCAAGCTGTTTGCGGACCGGCAGATCGCCGTTGATATCGGTGTTGTGGATTACTTGGTCGTCCGCATGGAACGGTCGCTGGAGGTTGCTCTGAGGGCCGTGGATGCTATCGACCGGGAAGCCCTTGCCGGCCGGGTGAAGATCACCAAGCCGCTCGCGGGCCGCGTTCTTGAAACTGTCACAGGCTCCGATTAAAGGCCACACAGCCTAGGCCATTGAGCTTTCAGATGTTATGACCAGAAGCGACCCGGCAACATGCTGAGTTGAGCTAATGCTTCGGACCGGAGGAACCCTTATGACCGAGACTGTTGACGCACCTGACACTGCATCCTCAGTGCAAAAGGTGCCCAACCACCCGGACATCAAGGCGGCGCGGGATACGGCTGAGCATCTACCGACATCGACAGCCCGGTTCATGAACCGCGAATTGTCCTGGTTGCAATTTAATCTCCGGGTCTTGGAAGAAGCCATGAACCGCAACCATCCGCTTTTGGAGCGGGTCCGGTTCCTGTCGATTTCAGCCAACAACCTGGATGAGTTTTTCATGGTGCGCGTCGCCGGTCTGCGGGGCCAGCAACGGGCCGAAGTGACCCATCTTTCCGATGACGGGCTGACGCCGACAGAGCAGCTGGAGAAGATCAGCGAAGCTGTTCATCAGTTGCAGGCAACCCAACAGCAGATCTGGGGTGAGTTGCGCGGTGAGATTGCTGAAAAAGGCATCGAGATCCTTCACGGCGACCTCTTGGATGCCAACGAAAAACAATGGCTGGAAGACCATTTCCTATCCTACATTTTCCCGGTGTTGACGCCTCTTGCCATCGATCCTGCCCACCCGTTCCCGTTCATTCCGAATCTCGGGTTTTCAATCGTCTTTGAGCTGGCGCCGACCGGCGGCGGGCGCAGTATGATCGCGCTGCTGCGCATTCCAAGTCAGGTCGCCCGGTTTGTTCAAATGCCCAAGACCAGTGACGGGGCCGAACGATTCATTGCGATCGAGAAGGTCGTCTCGCTGTTCATCGACCGTTTGTTCCCGGGGTACGAAATCCGCGGCAAAGGCGCCTTCCGGGTCATCCGCGACAGTGATCTGGAAATCGAGGAGGAAGCGGAAGATCTGGTGCGCTTGTTTGAAAGCGCCCTGAAACGCCGCCGGCGCGGATCGGTGATCCGTCTGGAAATTCAGGAAACGACACCGCCCGCCTTACAGGAGTTCGTGGCAGATGCCCTGGATGTGGACGGGGAGGAGATCTTCCTTGCCAAAGGGCTGCTGGCGCTGAACAACTTGTCCCAGATTGTGGATCTGGAGCGGCCGGATCTGAAATTTGAGCCCTACACGGCCCGTTTTCCGGAACGCATCCGGGAGCACGGCGGTGATTGCCTTGCAGCAATTCATCAGAAGGACATCATTGTCCATCATCCGTATGAGTCCTTCGACGTCGTCGTCCAGTATTTACGCCAGGCCGCAAGAGATCCGGATGTGGTGGCGATCAAGCAGACGCTCTACCGGACATCCAACAATTCGCCGATCGTCAAGGCGCTGGCGGAGGCGGCCGAGGCCGGAAAATCGGTCACCGCTCTGGTCGAGCTGAAAGCACGGTTTGACGAAGAAGCCAACATCAAATGGGCCCGCGATCTGGAACGTGCCGGCGTTCAGGTTGTCTTCGGCTTTATTGAGTTGAAGACCCATTCGAAGCTCTCCATGGTAATCCGGCGGGAGCATGGGCAGCTGAAGACGTACTGCCATATCGGGACCGGCAACTATCATCCGATCACGGCGCGGATATACGAGGATCTTTCTTTCTTTACCGATGATCCTGGCGTTGCCGAGGATGCCGCGCGGGTCTTCAACTACATCACCGGTTATGCGGAGCCGGCAGAGCTCAATCACCTGGCTGTGTCTCCGGTCAATCTGCGCAGCCGCATGATCGAGTTGACCGAAGCGGAAATCGAACATGCCCGTGCGGGCCGTCCGGCACAGATCTGGATGAAGATGAACAGCCTGGTCGATCCGGAAATCATCGACACGCTCTACAAGGCGAGTCAGGCGGGTGTTCAGGTCGATCTGGTCATCCGTGGTATTTGCTGCCTCCGGCCGGGGATTGCCGGATTGTCCGATAACATACGGGTGAAATCCATCGTGGGCCGCTTCCTGGAGCACTCAAGGATTTTCTGTTTCGGCAACGGTCATGGCCTGCCATCCCCTGGAGCGCATGTCTATATTGGCTCTGCCGACCTCATGCCACGCAACATCGACCGCCGTGTGGAAGTGTTGGTGCCGCTGACAACACCGACCGTGCATGAGCAGGTCCTTGATCAGATCATGGTGGCCAACTTGAAGGACAATCAGCAAAGCTGGCGCATCCTTTCAAACGGCAGCCACGAGCGGATTGAACCCGGTGCCAATGAAGAGCCGTTCAACGCCCATCGTTATTTCATGACGAATCCGTCCTTGTCCGGCCGCGGAAAGTCATTGAAAAGCGACCGCCCGAAGCCTTTCGTTAAGCGAACAAAGAGACGATGATGCCAACCGCATCCCGGACCCGTCAGATGGGCGGCGGAAACTGCAATTCTGGAATTGACCCTGTGATCCGATGACGTTAAGTGCAGGCACATTCAAGATCGGTGGTCAGAAAAGCTGCCCGCCGACAGGCCGCAAGGGCAAGGATTGACCTTTGATGTCTTCCCAACATCAGCCGGCGCGCGGCCGGCTTAACGGCACCGGCCCAATCGCTGTGGTCGACATCGGATCCAACTCCGTTCGTCTGGTGATCTATGAGCGCAAGGCGCGGACGCCGACGATGCTTTTCAATGAAAAGATGCTCGCGGGACTCGGGCGCGGCGTTGCGGCGACCGGGCAGTTGGCGGACGGATCTGTAAAGGCCGCACTCGGCGAGCTGGTCCGCTTTCGCGCGCTCATTCGCCACACAGGCTGTCAGGACATCTATATTGTTGCAACGGCTGCAACGCGCGATGCAGAGAATGGGCCGGACTTTGTCCGAGAGGTCGAGGCGATCCTCGGTGCACCGGTGCGGATATTGGACGGCAACGAAGAGGCCTATTTTTCAGCCCTTGGCGTTACGGCAGGGTTCTGGCAGCCGCGGGGACTTGTCGGAGATATGGGAGGGGGCAGTCTGGAGCTCGTCGAAGTCGATGACGAAGGCCCAGGCCTTGGCATGACATTCCCACTCGGTGGTCTGCGCCTTGCGGAAATGGCCGAGGGCAGCATCGAAAAGGCCTCTGAGATTGCAGAGAAAACACTGAAGGATTTTCATTGGCCGGATTTGCCGCCGGGCGAGCGGACGTTCTATGCGGTCGGTGGAACGTGGCGGTCGTTGGGCCGTCTTCATCTGATGCAGAAAAACTATCCGCTGCACGTGATGCACAACTATCAAATCAACGCCGATGAGGCGATTGAGTTCTGCCGAAAGATAACCGTTCCGGATCTGGAAGGCGTGGAACTTGCCGAAGTTGTTTCGAAACAACGCCGTCCCCTTGTACCGATCGGGGCCGTTGTTCTGGAGCGTGTGCTCACCGCCATGAAAGCGGAACGCCTGGTGTTTTCTGCAACCGGTGTTCGCGAAGGACTTCTGCATTCCAAATTGTCACCGGACATGCAGGCGCAGGATCCGGTTATTGAGGCCGCCCGAGAGCTCTGTGTGTTGCGGGCGCGATCACCACAATTCGCCGAGGAATTGATTGCGTGGTCCGACGCCTTGTTCCAAATGCTTTCGATCGAAGAGACCGCCAACGAAACCCGGCTGCGGCATGCGGCCTGCCTCTTGTCTGACATTGGCTGGCGGGCGCATCCGGACTATCGCGGGGAGCAGAGCCTTAACATCATTTCCAACGCATCATTCGTAGGGCTCGATCACGCAAGCCGGGCCTATTTGTCTGCTGCCGTCTTCTACCGTCATGAGGGGCTCAGAGAAGGCGCACTGTCGACCGTTATCCGGGAGCTGTTCACCGACCGGCTTCGGATCCGCGCCAAGGTTCTTGGGGCGACGTTGCGCGTTGCGTCACTCTTGAGTGCCTCTATGGGTGGCATGCTGCCGAAGGTAGGCATCAGCAAGGAAGGCGAGGAGCTTGTGCTAGATCTTGGCGCCGAGCTGGCCGATCTCGATGGAGAGCGCCTGCGCAAGCGTGTCGGTCAGCTGTCCAAGGTCATTGATGCACCGGTCAGCGTCCGCGTGAGCGTGTAATTATACCCTCTGGCACTCGAATAGGCTGTCGATTCCAAATGAAAAAGGTGCCTGAATTGGCACCCGGGCGTGATGACAAACCTCATACCTCTCAATAGTCACCCTCGGCCTTGTGCCGAGGGTCCATATCATTCAATTTGTTATAGATGTTCGGAACAAGTCCGAACATGACGCCGAAGGAATTGACGGACTTTGTCAGCAGTCTGAGGGGCTGAAAACGGCCCCTTTCACAAACCTCTCAAATAGCACTCGGCCCAAGTCCCAGGAAAATCACGCCGGGACGGAGGGGTATTTCATGCCGGCGACTTCCTGCATCAGGCGGATGACCTGGGTGCTGTAGCCGGCCTCGTTGTCGTACCAGACATAAAGCACCAGGCGGTCGCCATCGACGATGGTGGCCTGGCTGTCGACGACACCGGCGTGGATGGAGCCGACGAGATCGGAAGAGACCAGCTCGGTGGAAGCCGTGTAGTCTATCTGGTCCTGCAGCGGCGACTGGATCGACACCTGGCGCAGGTAGTCGTTCATTTCCTCAGCCGATGTCTCGCGCTTGAGATTGAGGTTGAGGATCGCCATGGAGACGTTCGGGATCGGCACGCGGACGGCGTTGCCGGTCAGTTTGCCCTTCATTTCCGGCAGACACTTGGCCACCGCGCTGGCAGCGCCCGTGCTGGTCAGAACCATGTTGAGCGGGGCGGCGCGGCCGCGCCGGTCGCCCTTGTGGTAGTTGTCGATCAGGTTCTGGTCGTTGGTGAAGGCGTGGATGGTTTCCACGTGGCCGTTTTCGATGCCGAACTCGTCGTTGATGACCTTCAGGACCGGCGTGATCGCGTTGGTGGTGCAGGACGCGGCGCTCAGGATGTCGTCGTCCGGGGTGATGTCGCCCTGGTTGACGCCATAAACGACGTTCTTGATGTTGCCCTTGCCCGGTGCGGTCAGGATCACTTTTGCGGCGCCCGGGCACTTCAGGTGCTGGCCGAGGCCGTCCTCGTCGCGCCACATACCGGTGTTGTCGACGACCAGCGCATTCTTGATGCCGTATTCGGTGTAGTCGACCTCCGCCGGAGAATTGGCGTAGATCACCTGGATGTAGTTGCCGTTGGCGATGATGGCGTTCTTGTCTTCATCGACCGTGATCGAGCCGCTGAAGGCACCATGGACAGAGTCGCGGCGCAGCAGGCTGGAGCGTTTTTTCAGATCACCTTCCTTGCCGCCGCGCACGACGATGGCGCGCAGGCGCATCTTGTTGCCGGCCCCAACGCGTTCGATCATCATGCGGGCCAGCAGGCGTCCAATGCGGCCGAAACCGTAAAGGACAACGTCCTGCGGCTCCTGCAGGATTGAGGTCTTGCCGGTGTTGATGCTGGCGAGCTGCTCTTCAACTAGGGTCTTGGCATCGCCGCCTTCCGTCATGTAGCGGTGGCACAGCTTGCCTAGATCGACGCGGGAGGCGGCGAGATCCATTTCCAGCATCGCCTTGACGATCTCAAGGCTCTTGGCAACGTCCAGCTCCTGGCCGGTGATCTGCAGGGCGTAGCGGTGGGCCTTGATGATCTCGATGGCGGAGTTGTTGAGGAGCCGGCGGCCGAAAATCCGGATGTTGATGCCGTAGTCGCGGTAAAGGTGGCCGACCAGCGGGATCATCTGCTCAGCGGCGGATTGTTGTTCCTTCCAGTTATCGAAGTGATTATCCATAGCCGCCATGCCGACCAACTCCCTTTGGGTGATTAACGCACAATGATTTGCGGGTTTTCCCGCCTGCGCGTGCGGTTTATCGCTAGACCAAACGCAATGTCCAGACCCACTTTTTGTTTAATCGATTAGATGCATAGGTACCGATACTGCCTGGGTGCCAGCGCTCGGAAAAAGGCATGTCACAAAGAAAAAGGGGCGGATAACCGCCCCTTCGAAACCCGTCTGATTGAAGCTGCCGATCAGGCGCTTTGGGCTGTCTGGATGCCTTTGTCGCTCATCAGGCCCTGGAGTTCCTGGTTCTGGAACATCTCGCGAATGATGTCGCAGCCGCCGACGAACTCACCCTTCACATAAAGCTGCGGGATGGTCGGCCAGTTGGTGAATTCCTTGATGCCGTTGCGCAGCTCGTCATCTTCCAAAACGTTGATGCCCTTGTACGGCGCGCCGACATAGTCGAGGATCTGAACGACCTGACCGGAGAACCCGCACTGCGGGAAGTTCGGTGTGCCCTTCATGAACAGCACAACGTCGTTAGTGTCGACTTCGTTCTTGATCCACTCTTGGATGCTCATTTCACTTGTCCTTGTCTGTCTGCCTGCAGCGGGCGGCTAACCTTATGATGCCTGATAATGCGTGATAATACGTATATGGGCAATCAGGTGGTCAAATGCACGGGTCAAATTCGGTTTAATCAGGTGCCTTGGTTTGCAAGGCGAGGGCATGCAGGGCACCGCCCATGTTGCCCTTCAACGCCTCATAGACCATCTGGTGCTGCTGGACGCGGCTCTTGCCCCGGAATGCTTCGGAGACAACATTCGCCGCGTAATGATCGCCATCGCCAGCCAAATCCCGGATCTCCACCTGAGCGTCGGGCAATGCCTCCTTGATCAGGGTTTCAATCTCATTTGCGTTCATTGGCATGTTAAGCGCGCCCCTTCATTGCCTGTTTCCCCCTCATGGCCGACTCAAACGGCTGTCATGTAGTCAGGGAACCAATTTTCGTGTGCTTTTTTCAGCTTTGCAACGGATATGGTGAGAACACCTTGAACTGTCAAATCCGTTCCGCCGGTTGTTCCGATCCGCTCAACCTCAATGCCGGCGTCGACAATGTCTTCCAGAACCGCATCGAGCCGGTCTGGGCTGACGGTGACGACATAGCGGCCCTGGTCTTCGCCAAAGAGCGCCGCGTGTGGCGGTCCGTCGATCTCGACGCTCGCACCCATTCCCCCGGCCATCGCCATTTCGGCAAGAGCAACCCCGAGGCCGCCGGAGGAAATGTCATGGACACCGGTGAGGCGCGCTGCACCGATCAGCTGGCGGACTAGCGTGCCGCGCCGCTTTTCTGCAGCGAGATCGACCGGAGGCGGTGCGCCTTCTTCACGGCCGAGGATGTCGCTGAGATACTGCGAGGCGCCAAGATGGGTGCCGCGGCCACCGATGACGAGGATAACGTCGCCTTCGTTCGCGAAGGCTGCGCCCGCACGCACGGTCACATCCGGCAACAGGCCAACACCGCCAATCGCCGGGGTCGGCAGGATCGCTTCGCCGTGGGTCTCGTTGTAGAGCGAGACGTTGCCCGAGACGATCGGGAAGTCGAGTTCGCGGCAGGCTTCGCCGATGCCTTTGATGCAGCCGACGAATTGCCCCATGATTTCCGGGCGCTCCGGGTTGCCGAAGTTGAGGTTGTCGGTCGCCGCAAGCGGCTCTGAACCTACGGCGGTCAGATTGCGCCAGACCTCGGCAACCGCCTGTTTGCCGCCTTCAAAGGCGTCCGCCTCGCAGTAGCGCGGCGTCACATCGACGGAGAAGGCGAGACCTTTGCGGGTGCCGTCCACGCGGATAACGCCAGCGTCACCGCCTGGCGTTGCCGCTGTGTTGCCCTGAATCAGCGTGTCATATTGTTCATAGACCCAGCGGCGCGACGAGCCGTTGGCATTGCCGACCAGTGTCGTAAGCGCTTCGGCATAGTCGTCCGGTTCTGCGATGTCGCTGGCTGCTATAACAGGACGCTTTTGGGGTTCGATCCACGGACGGTCGTATTCTGGAGCTTCGTCGCCGAGTTCCTTGATCGGCAGATCCGCGACGGTCTCGCCCTGGTGCTTGACCACAAAGCGCAGCGTATCGGTCGTGACGCCGACGATGGCAAAGTCGAGGCCCCATTTCTTGAAGATGGCTTCGGCTTCAGCTTCCTTTTCCGGGCTGAGAACCATGAGCATGCGCTCCTGGCTTTCCGACAGCATCATCTCGTAGGCGCTCATGCGCTCTTCGCGCACCGGCACCTGGTCGAGGTTCAGTTCAATGCCCAGGTCGCCCTTGGCACCCATTTCAACGGCGGAGCATGTGAGGCCGGCGGCGCCCATGTCCTGGATCGCGATGACCGCGCCAGTCTCCATCAGCTCAAGGCAGGCTTCCAGCAGGCATTTTTCCGTGAACGGATCGCCCACCTGAACGGTGGGACGCTTTTCTTCGATCGTGTCGTCGAATTCGGCGGATGCCATGGTCGCACCGCCAACACCATCCCGGCCGGTCTTGGCACCTAGATAGACCACCGGCAGGCCGACGCCCTTGGCTTCGGACAGGAAGATCTTGTCGCTGTCCGCAAGGCCTGCGGCAAAGGCATTCACCAGGCAGTTGCCGTTGTAGCGGGCATGGAACTCGACTTCACCGCCGACGGTCGGAACGCCGAAGGAGTTGCCATAACCGCCCACGCCGGAGACAACCCCGGAGACGAGGTGGCGGGTGCGCGGATGATCCGGTTCACCGAATCGCAGGGCATTCATGGCTGCAACCGGACGGGCCCCCATTGTGAAGACATCGCGCAGGATGCCGCCAACACCTGTCGCCGCACCCTGGTAGGGCTCGATGTAGGACGGGTGATTGTGGCTTTCCATTTTGAAGACAACGGCCTGACCGTCGCCGATATCAACAACCCCGGCGTTTTCACCTGGACCCTGAAGCACGCGCGGGCCTTCCGTCGGCAAGGTTTTCAGCCATTTTTTGGAAGACTTGTAGGAGCAATGTTCGTTCCACATCGCCGAGAAGATGCCAAGTTCCGTAAACGACGGCTCACGGCCGATCAATTCCAGAATGCGGTCATATTCGTCAGGTTTGAGGCCGTGGGAAGCGATGAGCTCGGGCGTGATCTTGATGTCGTTCGGGATCATGTCGGTCCGGAAATCTGCGGCGTTTAGAGCGTTTAACAAAATGCCTATGTGCGCCTGGGCCAGTTTCGCGCCGGTTTAGCAGACAAAACCTCAAAATGGGAGAGGTCTCAGACGATTCATTTTCATGTCTTGCGGAAGGCTTTTGGCTGCGCGACCGGCAACGTCACTCGAAGCTGTCGTAGCAGGCGCAGTTGTCGTTCAAAAGGTCGCGCACAGCCACAAGACCCTCAACGGTCTGATCCCGGGTTAGCGGATTGCTGAAGCCAATGCGGATGCAGTGATAGACCTTGCCGGTGCGGCCCGGTTTGAACTCGTCTTCATCATCCACCAGAACATTTTCCGCAGCCGCTGCTGCTTTGAAAGTCCCTGGGTTCCAGGGTTCGGGCACCTTTAGCCAAAGGAAGGGACAGTCGGCGGCTGAGCGATACTCGAACGGGCTGAGATGTTGCCGCACAAGCGCGTGGCGGGCCGCGATCTCTTCACCGACTTTCTCGCGAAAGTCAGATGCTGCACCAGACAAGATCAGCCTGGAGGACAGCTCTGAGAGAAGAAAGGAAATGCCGCCTGTCAGCATCTTGTGGGCGGTGTAAATGCGCTGGGCGTAGGACTGAGGGCTGGAGAGCCAGCCGCCGCGCACGCCAGCCGTCACGGATTTTGACAGGGATCCGACGTGAAAGGTCCGCTCCGGAGCCAAGGAGACAATCGGCGGAACCGATGTGTCCCGCAGCGAGCCGTAGACCTCGTCCTCGATGATCCAGAGATTGTGCTGCCGGGCAACCTCGATAAGCTCGTGCCGGCGCGTTTCGCTCATGAACCCCGTTGTCGGATTGTGCATGGTCGGCATCAAAAACAGGATGCGTGGGTGTGTTTGGGCACACACGCGAGCCAGATCCTCGGGCAAAGGCCCTTCTTCATCCCGCTCGACCAACACCGGCCGCCGGCCAGATAGGGCCGCGCCCCGCGCGATAGAGCTGTAGGTCAGATCTTCAAAGGCAATCCGGTCTCCAGGTGCTGTGGTCGCTGCAATAATCGACATGATTGCCGCTTGAGCACCGGTAGTCGGAACAATGCTGCCTTCATCAGGTTCCCAGCCGCCGCGTGACAACCAGATCTTACCGGCGGCGCGCCAATCCGGCGGGACAGCGCGGGTGTAACTGGCGATCTCGTGCGGATGGTCGCGTGTGATGTCCAACGTGATTTGCGCGATCAGCTTTGCCTGTCCGATTTCCGGTGCTGATGTGCTGTCGAACCGGATGGAAGATTCGTGCGGAACCGCGATGCGTGTGCCAGCGAACGCGCGGTCTTTTGGCGGCTGCATCGCACCTTGCACCCACGAAGTGTCTCCGGTGCGTTGGTGAACGGCTTGAGCGGACGGAGCAGGGTTGCCTGAGGGGGCGTCAAGGTTCGGTTTTGTAGATTCTTGAAGCTGGATCGGCTCTGCACTGCCAAGAACGTATGTTCCACGCCCCACTTCGCCATTCACCAGACCACGTTGACGGATAGTGGCATAGGCCCGGCCGATGGTGCCGACCGTGACGCCAAGATCATAGGCGAGGTCACGCTGCGGCGGCAGCTTGGTTCCGGCTGCGAGCGCGCCGGAGGCGATATCTGCGGAGATCTGATCTGCGAGCCGCAGATAGATCGGACCTTGCCCGTCCGGGATCTGAGGAAGCCAATTTGTCATGGTGACAATTTAGTATATTGCCACCGTCAAGGAGTCAATTCATAAGATTGTCACCGTGAAAGGCACAGTGATTGTGTCGATTGTATCTCTTGGAGTATCTAAAATGAGTGCATTGGAATCAATCTTCGCACCCAGCTGCACAGACCAGCCAAGAGTCTCGTTCCCGCGCTGGAGCCTGGTGCGGTTGGTTTTGCAATGGATGGCCGTTGCCAGAAGCCGGCGCGAATTGGCCAGCCTGACGGATGATCAATTGAAGGACATCGGCTTGAAGAGATCCGATGTGCTGGTTGAGATTGAAAAGCCGTTTTGGCAGGGCCCGGACTTCCGGTGACGTTGTAATGCGCCTTGCGCATCTCTTGAAACACCGTGCTTGGTCATCAAATGTCCGGGGCCCGATGTCCGGCCTTCCTAAGCAGCAGCCTTCAGCTTCTGAAGCGATAGGCTCCGGATTTCGCAGGCGCCCGACCTCCGCGGGCGCCTGCAATTCATAAGGTGTCCTGGGTTAGACTGCGCCGGTGTATTCGCCGCGTGCCGGGTAGTCGTTTTTCTTGACGAAATCCAGCGCGCCGAGCATCTCCTGAAAATGCGGCCGGACAAACGGCATGGTTTGAACGGATGCAAAGTAGAGAGTGCCGTCGGGCTTGACCAAGAAGACACCTGGCTCTGAGAACAGGTCTGGCTCTTCAATCCCGATAGATGTCTTGCCGCGGCCCGTGGAGATGTAGAGCCCCCAGTCCTTTGCCATTGTGAGCGGCAATCCGTAACCGAACGTGAGGTCATCGAATCCGACCTTGTCAGCCATTTGCTGTGTCCGCTCCTGATCATCGGATGACAGGGCAATGACCTCAACACCGCGTTCCTTCAGATCGGGCAGAAGACGGCCAAGTTCCTTCAGATAGGTGGCGCAAATCGGACAATGCAGCCCGCGGTAAAAGACGACCAGTGTTGCAAAGTCAGCGGATTCCGCTGAAAGATCAAACGACCCGCCGCCGAGTGTCTCAACGGTCAGTGCTGGAACGGTCTGTCTGGGGATGAGCATGATGCTTCCTTTGGCTTGGATAAATCGTATCGACTTGGGCTAGAATATCGAACGATATCGATATAAAAGTACAAATAAAGAAGCTTAGAGTACGGAAATGCAGGCGCCTTATCGCACGAATTTCAATGGCCGACTGGACCGGCTGTCATCCTTGATCGACAGGTTGCGGGTTCATGTGAGCGACGGCGGAGCAGGCGGCCCGGATGTACAGCATGCCATGCTGATGATCTGCAAAGATCCGCGCCAGGACCTTCGTCTTGTGTTGCGCCCGCCGGAAGACAGCGCTTCAGGTGCTCTTGATCTCGGTCTCCCGAGGGCTGATGAAAGCATCATCGTATCTACAAACATTGAGATATCCGGAGTTGGCAAACGGCTCTTTGCCGCGCTTCCCATTTGTTTGTCCGTCGACCTTTCAGACGATCCAAGTTTGTCGTCAGTGGTGATGCCGCTGGTGGAAGAGGTGATGCGGCCCCGCTGTGGCGGCCAGGCGGTCTTTCAGCGCTTGTGTGAGGTGGTGGTGATTCGGTTGCTGCGCCATGCCATGGAAGGCAATGAGATCGATTCAGGGCTTTTGAACGGGCTTTCCGATCCGAGGGTAGCGCAGGCGCTTGTCGCCATTCACGAGGCACCGGGCGAAAACTGGACACTGGAACGGCTCGCGGAAATCGCCGGCATGTCGCGGACCCAATTTGCGGTGACCTTCAAGAGCCTGATCGGGATTACGCCGATGACGTATTTGTCGAATTGGCGGCTCGACATTGCACGGGATGAGCTCGCTGCCGGGCGGCAGGTCAAGGCTGTTGCCAATATGTGCGGGTTTTCCAGCCCGGCATCCTTTTCCCGGGCTTTCGCCAAACGCTATGGCGCTCCGCCACGCCGCGCGCGGCAGCTGGAACACAACTGAACGTGTGTCAGCGAACAGGATCGTCCGGTTGTTCCATGCCGTAAAGCTCGTCGCTGATGTCGTCTATCTTCCGGGCGAGGAGCGCCTGAGCATCCTTCAGACCGAGATTGTAGAAGCTCGCACCAAGTGATTTGGTCAGGAAGTCGATCAGGAAATCGGCTTCCATGTTGCCGAGATCGGTATCCAGTTCGTCGCTCAGATACTGCCTGATCTGCTGATTGAGGTGGGCGCGAGTACCCTTGTCCAGTTTCAGGTCCGGCATGTCTGGTTGCCCCCAGCAATCAGGTGAAGAGATTGGCCGGTCAGGCAGCCTTCTCCAAAAGGCTTTCGAACAGCAGACGGCCGTCGAGACCGCCGTGAAGCGACTCAACCAGGTTTTCCGGGTGTGGCATCATGCCGAGCACGTTGCCTTTCGCGTTTGTAACGCCGGCAATGTCGTTGATCGAGCCGTTCGGATTGGTGCCGTTGGCATAGCGGAACACGACCTGACCATTGTCTTCAACGGATTTGAGGGTTTCAGCGTCGGCAAAATAGTTGCCATCGTGGTGGGCAACCGGGCATCGCCACACCTGACCTTTTTCGAACTTGGAAGAAAACTGTGTTGCGCTGTTCACCGTTTCCAGCATCACTTCCTTGCAGACAAAAGTCAGTCCGGCATTGCGCATGAGGGCACCCGGCAGAAGGCCTGCCTCTGTCAGGATCTGAAAGCCGTTGCATACACCAAGAACCGAAACTCCGCTTTCAGCCTTGGCGACCAGATCCTTCAGGATCGGTGACCGCGCTGCAATCGCTCCGGAGCGCAAGTAATCGCCGTAGGAGAAACCGCCCGGGACGATGACCAAATCGGCGTCGGGCAGGGAGCTTTCCGTATGCCAGACGCCGACAGGGCGCGTGCCGGTGATCAGTTCCAGCGCATGAAACATGTCACGATCGCGGTTGGAGCCTGGGAAAACGATGACGGCGGTTTTCATGGAGCAAGTTCCGGAAGTTCAGAGCAGGTAAAACACAGCAACGAGGGCAATAAATGCGGGCAGCAGGATGAAGATTGCAGCTTTTATGGCCAGAAAGAGAACAGCTCTCTTTGCATCCTTATCCATCTCGCTCCCCTGCTTATGCGATCTCGATCGCGTAGTTTTCAATCACGGTGTTGGCGAGCAGCTTTTCGCACATCTGCTCCAGTTCGGCCTTGGCGGCATCCTTGTCGGAGCCGGTCAGTTCCACGTCGAACACCTTGCCCTGGCGGACAGAGCCGACATCGCCGAAGCCAAGACCGCCGAGAGCGCCTTCAATGGCTTTTCCCTGGGGATCGAGAACACCGTTTTTCAAGGTGACGATCACGCGAGCTTTCATGATTGTTGTCTCCATCAGCATCTGGTGGGCGTGTTGCGCGCTCCATACACCAGCTGAACCGCTTCGCAAAGGCAAAGACGGCTATTCAAAAGAAAAACCCCTGCCAAGCGAGATCAGGGCAGGGGTCTTTGAAGATTTATTGGACCAGTGTTGGGCCTGATCCGACCGGGCGCTCGTTCTGTGTCACGAGACCCAGACGTTTGGCGACTTCCTGGTAGGCTTCCAGCATGCCGCCCATTTCGCGGCGGAAGCGGTCCTTGTCCATCTTTTCGTTGGTCTCAATGTCCCAAAGACGGCAGCTGTCCGGAGAAATCTCGTCCGCGACCACGATGCGCATCAGATCGCCCTCAAACAGGCGGCCACACTCGATCTTGAAATCAACGAGGCGGATGCCGACACCCAGGAACAGACCGGACAGGAAGTCGTTGACCCGGATGGCCAGGGCCATCATGTCGTCGAGTTCCTGCGGTGTCGCCCAGCCAAAGGCCGTGATGTGTTCTTCAGAGACCATCGGATCATCGAGTTCATCGTTCTTGTAGTAGAACTCGATGATGGAGCGCGGCAGCTGTGTGCCCTCTTCAAGACCCAGGCGCTTTGCGATTGAGCCAGCGGCAACATTGCGCACAACCACTTCAAGCGGGATGATCTCGACTTCGCGGATCAGCTGCTCGCGCATGTTCATGCGGCGGATGAAGTGCGTCGGAATGCCGATGGCATTCAGGTTGTTGAAGATGTACTCGGAGATGCGGTTGTTGAGCACGCCCTTGCCGTCAACAATCTCGTGTTTCTTGTTGTTGAAAGCAGTCGCGTCATCCTTGAAGTGCTGAACCAGAGTTCCTGGCTCTGGACCTTCATAGAGGATCTTCGCTTTACCTTCATAAATGCGCCGGCGGCGGTTCATGGGCTTATCCGTCTCGTTATTGAGAGAAACCTTGCGAGGGATATCTGCGCCTATACGTCTCGTTCACTGGGAATTTGGCTTCGACCAGGTGGGGACCGTATGGCCGCAAATCCTCGATTGCGGCGCGGAACTTACCCGAAGCGAGGCGAAAGCACAATCTTATGTTTTGTGCGAATTTCCGGGGAATGTCATGCTTTTGGCCAATCCGTGTCGCTACTACGTTGATTTGCGAAGCGGTGGGGGATATTGAAAGAGCCAAATGATCCCCATATTGGGGATGTGCACCGCAGTTCAGGAGACGTAGAAGCATGAGCACATTCGACAAGCGCGAGCAGGGATTTGAAAACAAATTCGCGCATGACGAGGAGCTGCGGTTCAAGGCAACCGCCCGCCGCAACAAGCTGCTGGGCCTCTGGGCTGCAGGGCTTCTCGGATACGAAGGTGAGAAGGTCGAAGAATATGCCAAGGAAGTTGTCCGGGCTGACTTCGAAGAGCCGGGTGACGAAGACGTTTTCCGCAAAATCCGCGCAGACTTTGATGCCAACAATGTCGATCAGTCTGATCACCAGATTCGGCGCACCATGGACGAACTGATGGCAACCGCCGTGGATCAGCTGCAAAACGAAGGCTGATGAGCCGTCCGAGCTGGTCGCTATCGAATTTGAAATGCCCGCCGAAACCGGCGGGCATTTTTGTTTGTTGGTTGCACCCGTACGGATGAGGCACATATCCGGCTTGCGGGCAGCTTGAGATCCTTGTCTGATGGCGGCAAATCAGGAGGAGACGACCGTGACCGACCCGAAAACCCTTGCCGACAAATTGCGCTCCGGACAGCCGGTGATCACAGGCTGGTCCATGTTGGCGGCCCCGATTGTAGCGGAGCTTTTTGCAAGAAGTGGCTATGAGGCGGTCACACTGGACCTTCAGCACGGCATGCATGACTTCAAGTCTGCCAGTGATGGCTTTGCGGCTTTGGCGCTTGGCGGGGCTCACCGGATTGCGCGAATCCCCGTGGACGACAATGCAACTGCCAGCCGATTGGCGGACATGGGCGCAGAATGCCTCATTGCTCCAATGATCAATTCCCGCGCAGATGCCGAAGCTTTTGTGAAGGCCGTCAAGTACCCGCCTGTTGGAGAACGCAGCTGGGCACCGTTCCGAGTGGTTATGCTCAACCAGCAGACGCCGGATGCCTACTTGGAAACTGCGAACGAACAAACGCTGGCACTTGCAATGGTGGAAACGCGCACATCGGTTGATGATCTGGATGACATCTTGGCGGTGCCGGGTCTGGACGGAGTATTTGTTGGACCAAGCGATCTGTCGCTGGCTCTGTCAAATGGCGAAAAACTGGATCCGAACGGAGAGGATACGGCCCGGGTTTGCGGCGAAATCGCAGCCCGAGCGAAAGCGGCGGGGAAGATCGCCGGTATCTTCTGCATTGGTGCGGCAAAAGTTGAGGAGGCCATCGCCCAAGGTTTCAGGCTTATGACCCACGGCACAGACATGATGATGTTCGATGAGGCGGCGCGCGCCCACCTTCAAGAGGTCGATGCGGCAACCGGATCAGGGCCCGCAGCCAGCTATTGAGGTAGACTATTGTCGAGGCGGTACGGACAGACTTGCGGGCGAAGCGAACTTAAGAGAACTCCGCCGGGTTAGCCGAGCTTCTTCATAAAGTGGGCAAAGGACATCATGCCTTCCGGCCACGGGCCGTGCCCGCTTTCCAGATTGATATGGCCCGCCTCACCTGCATCCTGGAACGTCGTGCCCCAGGCGTTCGCAAAATCCTGAGCCCGCTCATAATCACAGTAAGGATCGTTCCGGCTCGCGACAAGATGGCCCGGGAAGGTGAGGGGATGAGTTGGCACGGGTTTGAAGTCACCGCCATCAAACTCCGGAACGAGGCCGTCGCGATCCCAATCGGAGGGAGCAACAAGGTAGGCACCGCGGATCTTGTCCTTCAAGGCGTTGGCCGCATGGGCAACCAGAATGCACCCCAGCGAATGGGCGACCAAAACGACTGGATGTTCACAAGCGTCCACCTGACCGACCAGCGTATCCACCCACTCCTTTTTGGTGGGGCGATGCAGTTCGGCCTGGGCCACAACACGGGCGGTGGGCATTTTGTCTTGCCAGCGCAACAGCCAATGGCCCGGCAGGGTCTTGCCGTAGCCGGGAATGAGTAGAATGTCGGTTTCGGAAATCTTCAAGACAAGGCACCTTTGGGGTTGGGCAAAGCTCTAGGCGCTGCGTGAAACCATATTTTGTTCCTGAGGTCCAGCCGAAAGCCTGTCGGTTGAGGAGAGGTCAGGTGGTGCATTTCGACTTCATCTGAACTCTTGCGTGTAAAACTCAAGAATGCCTCATGTAACAAATCTGTCAGGCGCAGTTTTGACGATTACGTTTCGTATTTGTCAGTAATTTATTCAGGTCTTTAGGGCTTTCTAACTAGGTCGAATTCAGGATGAGGGAAAAGCATGTCGCGGGCTGTAGTCTTTGGCGGCGCCGGATTTATCGGGTCCCACCTGCTTCTTTCCTTGAAAGAAAGCGGCAAGTTCAAGGAACTGGTGAGCGTTGATCTGGTCGCGCCGCGCGCACCGGTCGAGACAGTCAATTACAAAATCGCAGATATTCGCCAGCCGCTGCCCGTGGATCTGTGTCAGGCCCCTGATGTTATCTACAATCTTGCAGCTATCCACCGGACGCCTGGCCATGAAACGCATGAGTATTATGAAACGAATGTGGCCGGGGCGACGCATATCTGCGAGTTCGCACGGGCATTAGGTGTCAAAAAGATCGTTTTTACCAGCTCGATCGCAGTGTATGGCCCGGATGAGGCACCAAAAGAAGAAACCACTCCCATCGCGCCGCAATCCGCCTACGGGTGGTCCAAGCTTTTGGCCGAGCAGATCCAACAAAGCTGGCAGCAAGAAGCACCCGACCGTAAACTGGTGATTTCCAGGCCGGCAGTCGTCTTCGGTGCTGGAGAAAACGGTAACTTCACCCGGCTCGCTGGTGCCCTAAAAAAGGGGTTCTTCCTCTATCCAGGCCGCAAGGACACGATCAAAGCGTGTGGTTATGTTGATGAATTGATCCGGTCCTTCGATTTCATGCTGGGGCAGGAGGAAGGGCAATCGCTCTATAACTTCTGCTATCCGCACCCGTATACAATTGAAGAAATCTGCCAGAGTTTTGAGCGAGCCGGTGGCTTGTCTCGGCCCCGGGGCGTTGTTCCCTTGCCTTTGATGAAGCTCGCGAGCCTGCCGTTTGAAATCCTGAATGCGTTTGGCATCAGGAACGGCATTAACCGGGCGCGTATTCAGAAGTTGGTGGTATCAACGAACATTGTTCCGGCGAAGCTCAAGTCATCAGGGTACGTTTTCGAGACTGATCTCGACAGTGCCTTGAAAAACTGGCGTGCAACCTCTCTGATTGAAGATGGTTTCGCATGACTTCGATCGATTTGTAGGTCCCGATCCGTAGATCTCTGCAATCGTAATAAAAAAAGCCCCGCGGTAACTCCACGGGGCATTTGTAAGCAGTCAGGTCTAGGTGCCAAGTCAGGCACCTTGGTAAGTTTGCTAGACGTTGATCTGTCCGTAACGCAGAGCCTCAACCACTGTGTGGGTCTTGTTGGATGCATTCAGCTTTACGCTGGCATTTTGCAAATGCGCATGGACTGTCCGCTGGGAGATATCCAGAACATCTGCGATCTCACCGGCGGTTTTGCCGTAGGCTGTCAGTTCCAGAACCTTGCGCTCGCGGGTCGACAGAGCGCCCGGGCGTTGGCCGGAGACCACACCGAGTTCACGCAGGCGCGAGAATGCTGCTGCCGACAGTGCCTCAAGATTGGACAGATCGTATTTGCTGACCTGCAGGGCCGGTCCACTGGCAAAAACAAATGCCTGGAACGGGTAAAGCTCGGTAACAGGCACGACGACAATCTGGCTTCCCTCTCCAGCGGAGGCCATGAGATCGGAATGCTCCATGTCACCAGCAGTGATCGTCCAGATGCGGGCCCGGTTTGAGCCCAGCCCCAGCATCAAGGCACTGTCATTTGCCGACAGAGACGTGCTCTCGATGCCATCGTTGCGTTGATCCGGCCAGCGGAAGCGCTGCACCAGGTTGTCGATCGGACGGTTGGGCATCGGCAGACCGGTTATCAGGATATGGGTTGCCCCCATACGCCGAAGGTTCGATTCCAATATGTCCAGAACATGATGGGCCGCGTTGGCCTCAGAGATCGCTCTCAGTTTATTTTTCAATTCGGTTTGATCAAGCATTGTGCACATCCTTTGCGGCTTGAAAGCCACTTTTTTGGACACGCCACAGACACGCTGTTGGCGATCCTGATGGGTTAACTCGCGCATGGCACAGGTGACCTGCCCCCAGCCAAACTCGAAGCGTCGCGCATTTATTTGGTGGGACATTTGTTGTTCTTCCGTGGATAGAACTTCCCATGCGTCAACAAACTCACGCTACAATACAATTGATGATCGTACCAATATGGAAAAACCTGCAAGTTGGCTTTATATGCCATTTTGTTTGCATTTCCCCAGCGGGAAGGGGTGTATAAATTACTGAATTGTTTATCAGGAGTTGTTTTTCATCTTCTTGTATATTGTAAAAAATAACAATATTAATTGTTTTTAACCCCTAATTAATTATGTCAAGGAATCAGCTCCGAATATGCTTCTGGAGGTTGGTGGGATCGCGGAGACTTGTGCTTTACGGCTTTCTTCTGATTAGTCTTACCCTTTATGCTGAGTTGCTTAGGCTTAACCTGCAGACTAAAAACGCCGGCAAGGGAGACTGTATCCATGCCACTTAGTTTTTCTGGGCCAGATCATTTCTACACTGCCGATGAAGAGGCCTGGTGGTCTGCGGTCGACAAGGCTCTGAAAGGAGCCTCGAGGGATAGACTGACATCTCTCACCGATGACGGTCTGCCGGTCCAGCCGCTTTACGCCAACCGCACCGACCAGCCAGCCCGGGCTTTGCGAGCTAAGCCGGGTGCCTGGACCATTTCACAGCGGATCGACCTTCCCGACGTTTCGGTTGCCAACACGCAAATCCTTCAGGACTTGGAAGGTGGCGCCAGCGGTTTGGATCTTGTCTTGGATCCAATTGGAATGGGAACCGGTCGAGGTATTCAAATAAAAACCGCGGGTGACTTTGCCCGACTTTATGCTGGCGTGCTTCCAGACCTGATCGAAAACCGCATCGGCGCAGGAAGCCAGACACTAGGGCTCATTAGCGAGTTCCTTAGCTATCTGACATCCGCCGGTATTGAGCCAGCGACCGTGCGTCTCACCGCTTCCTATGATCCAAATTCTGCTGCAGAGACTGATGGGGCCGACCTCTCGGCGCTGAAGGTTGTGGCAGAAGAAAGTGTAGCGTGTGGCAGTCCGCTGCGCCTGCTGACCGCGGACGGGCAAACCTGGCACAATGCCGGCGCGTGCGATGCGCAAGAGTTGGCGCTCGTGCTTTCCTCTGCTGTTGCGCACATGCGCGCTCTGGAGAATGCGGGGCTTGAGCCTGAAGAATGGGCTACGCGGATTTCGATCACTCTGGTTGCCGATGCTGATCAGTTCGGCACAATCTCCAAGGCCCGGGCCATCCGGAAACTCTGGGCATCCGTTTTGGCAGGTGCCGGCGTGAAGCAAGATCCTGTCGATCTGCATATGGTCACCTCCCGGCGAATGCTGACCCAGCGCGATCCTTGGGTGAACCTCCTCCGCAACACGGTGGCGTCTTTTGCAGCCGGTGTCGGTGGAGCTGACAGTGTTTGTGTATTGCCGCACACAGAAGCAATCGGTTCGCCGGATGCGTTCGCCCGCCGGCTCGCGCGCAACACCCAGTCGATGCTTTTGGAAGAAAGCAGCCTGGCGAAGGTCATGGATCCGTCTGCGGGTTCTGGAGCGATTGAGGCGCGCACGGATCAACTCTGTGCAGCTGCATGGGCATTCTTCCAAGTAATCGAGGCAGCGGGTGGATTGCTTACTGCGCGCAAAAGCGGATTGATAGACAAGAATATTGCCGAAACCAGAGCGAAAATCGAAAAGGATATCGCCCGGCGCAAACGCCCGATCACAGGTGTGAGTGAGTTCCCAAATCTTGGCGAAAAACCCGTGGAAGTGCTCGCTAAGACAGACTCAGACGACGGTTGGCGCTATGCCGAACCTTTTGAGGCGCTCCGGGCTGCCGCGGACGCACATGAACAGGCAACGGGACAGGCGCCAAGCATCTTCCTGGCGACCCTTGGCCCGCTCGCGCAGTTCACGGCTCGTGCCACGTGGCTGGCCAGCGCATTCGCAGCCGGCGGTTTGAAGGCAAGTGAAGCGGCTGTTTATGGATCTGTTGAGGAAATGGCGGACGCTTTCAAGGAAAGTGGCGCAGCGCTGGTGTGCATCGTGTCGTCAGACGCTGTTTACGAAAATGAGGCCGAAGTTGCCGCGAAAGCCCTTTCCGATGGCGGGGCCAAACACATCTACCTTGCAGGAAAGCCGGGCGACAAGGAAGCCGTTTATCGTTCTGCCGGTGTCGGAACCTTCGTTTTTGCCGGTTGTGATATATTGGAACTGCTTCGTGATGCGCACAGCCTCTTGGGGCTCCCAAGCGCTTCAGCAGAACAAGAACTGGAGGGCCAAGCATGAGCCGGGTTCCGGATTATTCCAAGGTTCCGTTTCAGGACGCGCTTGGCGCGGCCAATGTCGGGGACGAGGCGGCCTGGACCACTCCTGAGGGCATCGATGTTGCTGCTTCATACAGTGCCGGTGACATTGCCGACCTGAAACATATCGGCACCTGGCCGGGTCTTCCGCCGTTCATGCGGGGGCCGTATCCCACGATGTATGTCCAGCAGCCTTGGACTGTGCGCCAATATGCTGGGTTCTCGACGGCCGAAGATTCAAATGCGTTTTACCGGCGGAACCTTGCTGCTGGTCAGAAGGGTCTCTCGGTTGCTTTCGATCTTGCCACGCACCGGGGCTATGACAGCGATCATCCGCGTGTCTCGGGTGATGTTGGCATGGCCGGAGTTGCGATCGATTCGATCTATGACATGCGCACGCTCTTTTCCGGCATCCCGCTGGACAAGATGAGCGTCTCCATGACCATGAACGGCGCAGTGTTGCCGGTGCTGGCGCTTTACATCGTTGCCGCGGAAGAGCAGGGCGTTGATCAAAAGGATCTCTCGGGCACCATTCAGAATGACATTCTGAAGGAGTTCATGGTCCGCAATACCTACATTTATCCGCCGAAGTCGTCGATGAAGATCATCTCCGACATCTTCGCCTACACCTCACAGAACATGCCGCGGTTCAACTCGATTTCCATTTCCGGCTATCACATGCAGGAAGCGGGTGCGACGGCGGATCTGGAGCTCGCCTACACGATTGCGGACGGGATCGAATATGCCCGCGCCGGTGTCGCGGCTGGCATGGACATTGACCAGTTTGCGCCGCGCCTGTCGTTCTTTTGGGCGATTGGCATGAACTTCTTCATGGAAGTTGCAAAGCTGCGCGCTGCGCGCCTGATCTGGGCGACCTTGATGGAAGAAAACTTCCAGCCGAAGAACCCGAAATCCCTGTCCCTGCGCACCCACTCTCAGACGTCCGGCTGGTCGCTCACGGCGCAGGATGTCTTCAATAACGTCATCCGTACGTGTGTGGAAGCAATGGCAGCGACACAGGGGCACACCCAGTCGCTGCACACCAATGCGCTGGACGAGGCGCTGGCACTACCGACAGACTTTTCGGCGCGGATCGCCCGGAACACACAGCTTTTCCTGCAGCAGGAGAGTGGCACCACCAAGGTTATCGATCCTTGGGGGGGATCATACTATGTCGAGAAACTGACCGCAGATTTGGCCGAGAAGGCGATGGCGCACATCCGCGAAGTCGAAGAGCTGGGCGGCATGGCAAAAGCCATTGAAAAGGGTATTCCAAAGCTTCGGATCGAAGAAGCGGCGGCCAAGACCCAGGCGCGGATCGACAGCGGTGCGCAAACGGTTGTCGGCGTCAACAAGTTCAAGCCTGAGAGTGAACAGGCCATCGACGTTCTTAAAGTCGACAATGCGACTGTACGGGCGGCCCAAATTGACAAGCTGAAACGGCTGCGCGCAGAGCGCAACGAGGCGGAGACGCAGGCCGCGCTCGATGCCCTGACAGAGTGTGCGAAAACCGGCGATGGCAATCTTCTGGATCTGTCCGTCAAGGCTGCGCGGGCGATGGCGACCGTCGGAGAAATCTCGTTTGCAATGGAGAAGGTCTTCGACCGTCATAAAGCGGAGATCAAATCGATTTCAGGAGTGTACAAGCGGGAGGCTGGCGCAATGTCCGGCACCATGGAAAAGGTACAAAGCCTCGTTGAAACGTTTGAGGACAACGATGGCCGGCGTCCGCGTATCCTCGTCGCCAAGATGGGGCAAGACGGTCACGACCGCGGCCAGAAGGTGATTGCCTCGGCCTTTGCCGATCTCGGTTTTGACGTCGATATCGGCCCGTTGTTCCAAACCCCGGAAGAGGCGGCCCGGCAGGCGGTTGAGAACGATGTCCATGTGGTTGGCGTGTCGTCCTTGGCCGCAGGTCATTTGACGCTGGTCCCAGCACTGAAAAAGGCGTTGGCCGATGAGGGCCGGGAGGACATCATGATCGTCGTGGGCGGTGTGGTTCCGCCGCAAGACTACGATGAGCTCTACAAATCCGGAGCCGCAGCCATCTTTCCGCCGGGGACTGTCATTGCGGAAGCAGCTGTCGGGTTGATTGAAAAGCTGAATGTTCAGCTTGGATACGCGCCGGCCCAGGCTGCCGAATAAACGTAATTGGCAATCAAATTTCGAACCGGCTGCGGGAAACGCAGCCGGTTATTTTGTTTTGGCTGACTGCTTCAGGCTGAGCTGAACGGGCTTTTCCAAATACAAAACCCCCAAGTTGGACCCCACACGCCAGCGCACCTTCGCCAAGTTTACGGTCGCAAGCTTGGTATCAGCGACATAAAGTGTGTCGGGCAGATCAGCTTCGGCGTTCGGGATGACGACACCCGTCCCGCCGTTTTGAAGGTCGTAAAGTGTGCAATCACAAATGTCGGTTTTGTCGACTGTGAGGAGTTTTCCGTGCCTCAACCGTGTTCGGGAGGCCGGTGCCAGCCGTATTCCAGTATTGTCTGTAACTGACGGTGCATACATAAGAAATGAGCTCCAAAGGATCTGATGCGCAATAATCCCGGAGCGTTTTAATTGTCAAAATTTGCGATGAAATTACAGTAATCCCCGCAATTTCATATGTATTTGATGAAAATTTGACGGGTTATGGGTCTTCTGGCGCTTGGTAGATCAGAATGTCGCCCGGCTGACAGTCCAGAACTTCGCAGATCTTTTCCAAAGTTTCGAAGCGGACGCCCTTCACCTTTCCGGACTTGAGCAGGGACACATTCTGCTCGGTGATGCCGATCCGTTCGGCAAGCTCCTTCGACCGCATCTTTCGGCGGGCGAGCATCACATCCAGTTCGATAATGATCGGCATATTCGAGACCCTGATGCGTTGATGCTAGACGATTTGCCGGTTTTCTTCCGCAAGCAGGGCCGCCTCACGAAAGATCCATCCAAACAACAACATAAGCGCCCCAAGAATCATTGTGAAAATTTCGCCGCCATCGAGGGAAACGTCAATGACTCTCTCCACTTCCGGATAATCAAGTGTCGCGACCATGATCCCGACCGGATCACTGGCAATATCAAATACCGCAAATGAAATCATCCATGCGCCGAGCGAAAAGACATTTTCCAAAGCCTGCGGGGAAAAGTAGTCCCCAGATTCAAAATGCCGGGATACTGATCGCAGCGCCCAAATGATTCCAAGAGCAAGCACAAAGTTGACCACCAGCAGCACTGCCAGGATAAACCGTTGCTCAATTGGGATGGCCGCAAGCGCTCTTTCGCCTTCGCCAACCCAGATTGTTTCGTCGACGCTCCACGCTGGCTCTTGAGGAAAAAGGAACACAAAGGTCAGGCCGATCCCGACCGTCAAGGTGATTAATAGGGAGAGGGTTGCGATCCACTTGACCAGTCTTGCCACAATACGAATGCGCTTCAGGCGTTTGCTCTGTTCGTTAATGGATGCGTCGACCATTTTTATCCCTCGGCCCAAATCAGATAAATTGGCGGTTTTCATCCGCGATGAGCGCTGCTTCCCGCAAGATCCAGCCAAAAAGCAACATCAAGGCCCCAAGAACAAAGAAGAACAGTTCTCCCCCATCCAGGGTCACATCAATTGACCGTTCGCCGGGTGGAAAATCATACGTCAAAAGCACCGAGCCAACTGGATCGCTGATCAGGTCAAAAGTTGCAAAGGCAATGAGCCAGACCCCAAAGGAAATGACACTTGCGAGGGTTTGGGGAGAGAAAAACTCCATGCTTTGGAACCGCTTGAAAACCTGTCGAATGTTCCAGCCGGCCAGCATCAAAAGCACAAATGCGATGCCGGATACGATCGACAAGCCGAAGCGCTGGATTTGAGGAATCTCGCCCAGTGGACGTTCAATGTCGGCGAAATCGATCGTTTCGTCAGGTGCGATCATCAGTTCGTTCGGCAGAGAAATCCCAACAATCACGATAAGGCCGAAAATCAAGATCAGGACCAGAATTCCGCTGACCATCCATTTCATGAACGCAGATACCCGCCTGATCCGTGTCAGTCGTTTTTCGCGTTCGGACCATTCCATCTCTGTCATGATTTCCTCCGGCCTTGATTGAGAAAAGGCCAATACACTTTGATAAATCAATTAGTTCTACGAACTCAGAGCCTTTGGGCCAGTGCGTTCAGCGCGCGTTCATCCGCAAGGGAAGATGTTGGTACGCGGGTGAGTGCTGCCCTTTGACGAAAAGAGCCTCTAGTCCATTTTGAAAAAAAACGCAAACTCAAAACATTGCGGTTGACAAAATAATCATCGTTGTGATTTTTAAAATTATCGTTTCGCAATAATTTTTGATTGTTGTGTTTCGGGTTTGACGAGATAACCGAAGTGAGACCTCCCATGGTAAGTTCCTTTACCAATCGCGATAGTTGCGTTTTTTATGGCTGTTCGCCGCGGCCAAAACCGTTTCGGCGCCTCCGGAATTCCTTACCGAATACAAGGCATTGGCTGGTAAAGCCCTTTGTATTATGCGCAGCCCTGGCTGTTCTGGTCGGCGGAGCCAAAGCCGCCGACATGCCAGTCGCTGGTGGAACTGATTTTGTTCCAATGGCTCCTGCCGGGTCCATTTGGGCAGGACCGTATCTCGGATTTGAGGCCGGTGGGTCTCAAACAGTCACCGATGTAAAAGCCGGCGGTCAGAAGAAAGACTATTCCCGTTTCGATGCCGCGTTTGGTGTTTTTGGCGGCTACAACTGGGAAGTTTCCCGGGTGATCTTGGGTGTGGAAGGGGCCGCGACCTATATTGGTGACACGAAAAAAGGTCAACATCCGGTGCTTGGAACGATCGAGACCGGGTCCAAGTGGTCGGTGACTGCAAAAACCCGGGTCGGTCTGCCAATCAACAACTTCATGCCGTATATCAGTCTCGGCGTCGCTGCGACTGATCACAGCTTGAAGGCGAACGGCCGGACCGAGAGTTCGGTCGGGCTTGGTGCGGTTCTTGGCGCTGGTGTTGAAGTCGCCATGCACGATAACTGGCGGCTTCGAGCGGATTACACATTGACCGGGATCGCCGACACCAAGGACACCTTTGCCGGAACGCAGGCCAAGCGTACCGCCGGCAACCATCGTTTGATGCTCGGTATTTCGCGTGCTTTCTAACGACCTCAATCCTTGAAACATAACTGCGGCTGCGCATCGATAAACGCGCAGCCGTAGGTTTTTTTGTTTCAGTAGTTCCTAGCCATAGACCAGATTTGGCAGCCAGGTGATGATCCCGGGGAACATCATACAGAGCACCAGTCCGATGATTTGCAGCGCCAGGAAGGGCAGGGCGGACTTGAAGATGTCCGTCATCGGGATGTCCGGGGGCGCAACACCGCGCAGATAGAACAGCGCATAGCCAAACGGTGGCGACAAGAAGCTCATCTGCATGTTGACGAGATAAAGCACCCCGAACCAAAGGACGAGGTCGTCCGGGTTATCGAGCCCGAAGGCTGCTGCGCCGAGCGCTTTGACGATCGGCACGAAGATCTTCATCGCGAAAACATTTAGTGATTTGATAATAGCGATCAAATCCGGCTACCATTAATAGTTGTTTGAATAGTTGGGGGGATTGTGGCAAGGCATAAAAATTACCTGGATTGACACGAGAGGGTACCAGGTAATCACGTGCTCCCTCAGGAGTGGAACGAGTCAATATTGGAGTTTCAATATCAATAAAGCCGGCTTCATCTAAGAAGTGACGCACAATACGAGTGATATTATGACGAAGGCGGATGTTTTTTTGCATTTCAGGACGGCGTAAATCAATAACACGCTGACTTAGGCGTATATTTTCTGATAGGTGTTCATCATCAATGGCAAAGGGCGGAGTTTTAGCAGGATTAAGTATCGATATCTTTTCAACCAAAATTTCAACTTTGCCAGAGATTAAGGATGGGTTGACTGTGCCTTTAGGGCGATGGCGCACTATACCAGTTGCAGCAAGCACATATTCGCTGCGGCTTTTATCAGCTAATGCAAAGGCTTCTTGCTTATCTGGGTTAATGACTAGTTGCACTAAGCCTTCTCGATCACGTAAATCAATGAAAATTACTCCGCCATGATCACGTCTTTTATTTACCCAACCTTGGACAGTAACTATCTGGTCGAGATATTTTCCATCGATTAAACCGCAATAATTTGTTCTCATAGGTCGTTCTTTCTAAGGACTTTTGGTTGTGTCAAGACAAACAGCGTATCGATACTAAGATATCGATAGATTATTAACTGGTAAGGGATGTCGACCGTCGACCAAACGATTAAAAGATAATGTGATAGCTCTTTATGAAAGGAAATTAATACTACCTGCTTTGTATTCTAAAGATTATATTAAAGTAAAAACTCTTAAGAATTTGACTGAGCCATACTTTTGATACGTTGGGACAAGCGACTTTTATGTCTTGCTGCTTTGTTTTTATGAAATACAC